>Ga0183098_10199_pt1 | contig 193412 bp, 169 predicted proteins | sample BioMet9_FD_128884 | JGI IMG/M metagenome (GOLD analysis project Ga0183098, IMG submission 128884) | Microbial communities from bioreactor (seeded with sewage sludge) at Lawrence Berkeley National Lab, California, USA - Biofuel... | ecosystem: Engineered > Bioreactor > Anaerobic > Unclassified ...
TGGTCGGCTTTGATATCAATAACCCGAAGGGTTGCATGGGCGTTTTTTCAAACGGAAACTATGTGAACCTCACCTACAACCGCATTCATGACATTGACAACGGCTCTGGAGCTTACACTTGCGGCGATGGCATAGGCGGCGGCGGAATCCTCGGCGCGATCGGAGCCAGCAACAACAACAACTGGTCGAAGAACATTGTCTGGAACGTGGGCGCGGTGGGAAATAACTTTGTCCATGGAATCTACACCACGTCGACCTACAACACGATTCAGAACAATATCGTGTACAAAGCCGGCGGCGCGTGCATCCAGGCTTTTCACCAGCCTAGCCACGACGTAATTACCAACAACACGTTCGTGGGCTGCGGATATGGTGGATTCCTCTTCGGAGCCGATTCCGGAAGCTCATACAGCTACTCGGTATTCAGCAACAATGTCATGTACGGCAACTCTGGTTATGACATCAGCGCGTGCGGTGCCAGCGGTTGCGGGGTTGCGATCGGCCCGGGCAACACCTTCTCCAACAATGACACGGCCAGCGGCGGTGGAAACAAGACAGGCGATCTCTCCAGTGTTGGTCAATCGCTGGTAGGCAACATCTCTTCCAACCCGAATTTCATCAATGTTGCGTCCCCGGCATCGGGCGGCAACTTCGATGTGAATTCCGGTTCTCCGCTCATCACCGGGGGAACCGCGAATAATGCGCCGAGCACGGATATTGTCGGACAGGCCCGCAATACCGCTGACCCGTCCATCGGCGCCTACGAAGAATAGCTCCGCGGCACAGCCGTGAATAACATCCCGTCAGGTCAAAGGGTGCCCACCTTCGCGCCGTGTTTTTCGGCACGAAGGTGGGAAGCAATGCAGACGTTGGTGCTAACGATATCGGACGAAAAGATCAGAAAGTCTTCAAAACGTCTTTGCATGCACTACGTGGCCGCCCCTGTCAGACGAAGGGCTTCCCGATCTGCCAAAGTACCGCTGCCGGATCAACTCCGGGCCTATGTCCTCGATTTCGCAAAAGCCCAAGTCAGTTAGTTTGGTGTGGAGCTCATCGGTTTCAAAGCGACTTTTGAAGGCTTCTCCCACAGAGGCAACACGCGCGGCGATTGCTTCACGGGCAGCGGCATAATCATCCTGTTCGGAGCCCGAAGCCGTAGGATTCATGTAATCGAATACCACGTGAGCGCCTCCAGGCAAACTAGCGATAAAGGCAAGAGTCGAAAAGACGGCCTGATTCGTAAGATAAGGTACGACGCCCAGGCAGTTGAAAAACGTCTGCTGCGCTGAATCGAAACCGGCAGATGCTAAACCGTCCCTCAAGTTTTCCTTTTCGAAATCGATCGGAGCAAAGGTGAGCCTTGCTGGAACTGGAATCCCGGCTTCGGCGAGCCGTTGTTTTTTCCAAGCCTGGGTCACGGGGTGATCCACCTCGAAGACACGCAGATTCTCATCCAGGGGCGTCCTATAAGCAAAGGTATCCAAGCCTGCGCCAAGCACTACCAGTTGACGGACACCACCTGCGACAGCAGCCTTCAGGGCGTCCTCGGCGAAGCGCGTTCGCACTGCGATGAACAGGCGCAGCCTTCGTGAAGACGGATCGCTCTCGGCAGCACGGACAGCCGCTTCGATGTCTGTCCCGACGATGCGTAACGCCAATGGATCAGCGAAGATACAACCGTTCTCCAAAACCTGATGAACAGCTCGATAAGTGGCGACGGCTAGTGCTGTGCGGCTTGGTTGCCCCGATTGCATAGGAAGAACCCTAACAAGCCGGAGTGCTGCGGTCAATTAGCTCGAAAAGCTCGTCCGGCTCGGAATCGTACTGATCTGGATAGACAACTGGCTGCGAACACAGCCTGTCGCTCGACATTCCATTCTGCTATATCCTATGTTTTTCGCTAGAGACTTTAAGGTGGATGGGTGTGTAATAACTGCGTAAATGGTTTTACGTATTGGCTGCCTAGTGTTTTAGCAACTAAGGAATACGCAGTTATACTTATTGATCTTGAATCTAGCTCTGGTTAAAGTCGTTAGCGTAAGGCTCGATAAGGAGAACGTAATGGCATTAGCCTCAATGCTCCGTACGTCTCGTTGCGGGTCTGGAAAACTTCTAGTAGTTTCCAGCTTCGCCCTGATGTTGATTCTGTTTTCACTCCCCACATTTGCACGCTCCGCGGACCAAATGACCCCGGAAAACATCCCCGTCACCAAGCCGCAGTGCGATTGCACAGCCAAGAAAGATATTGCTGACACCGTTGCATCCGGTAATTTCAAAACCCTTGCCTCCGCTCTGCAAGCTGCGGGTATGGTAGATACACTCAAGGGAAAAGGTCCTTATACCGTCTTTGCGCCAACCGATGCAGCCTTCGCTAAGCTGCCGGCAGGAACGTTAGAAGATCTGCTTAAGCCCGAAAACAAAGAAAAGCTCGTCTCATTCCTTAATCATCATGTCATCGCTGGAAAGGTGAAGGCAAAGGATGTAGCCAGAATGAGCGAAGCTAAGCCCCTGGACGGGAAAGAATTGAAGATCACGGTCGAGCACGGCAAGGCCCTCGTGGGCGGCGCACACCTCACCAAGACCAATATTCAATGTAACAACGGGGTCATTCACGCAATCGACTCCGTGCTGTAACCCAGATAGTCCTGGCGAAGCTTTAGGATAGCTTGAGACCTAATGTTTACCGCGAGCCCCCCAACTTAGCGCCGTATGTCCGGCGCTAAGTTGGGGGGCTCGGATGTATTTCCGCAAATCTCTTCCCATATGTGTTTTCTTTTCAGAAAGTGATTGGCGCCAGTTCAATATGATTTCGGGCATACGCGGCAGGAGCAGAATTGCTGCGCCTGCCAGCTTACCGGACTTCAACCCAGTGAAAAAACGGTGGCCCTCTTTCTTGGCTAGCCCAATGCCCGAAACGGAAAGAGCGACTTTCGATCAGGCGTCACTGACCTGCTTCCGTAATTACTCCCGATAACCTCCAAGCTCGGCTCCGGTTTTCTGGATACGGAGTACAACGGTGCAGAGACACTCTAGCCTGCTTTTCTCGTTGGCGGTCCCTCAGACTCTACCCACTGCTTGCCAGAGGGTAGGTCGGTAACAACCGAGTGAACCACGTGCACTTCTTTTTTGATCGAAGCTAGGTCCTCTTTCATCTGGCCCAACGCTGTCTTGATTATTTTGAGCTCCTCACGAAGCTCGTCTGCATCTTGTCTTTCCATGGTTTCTCCTTCTGGAGGCGTCTTCGGTAGCCGCTGTTCTACCTGCAGTTCCCGTTCATGTGATCGGCAGCGTGCGCAGTCTACTGAGCTGTATCTCTCAGCGCTTAACCACGGTGTGAGAATGAGGGCGCGCTTCAAGAGGTTGTCTAGTCCACGCCAGCGTAGCAATAGCGCTGCCTTGCCTTTCACGTACTTGAGTTGGGCAGATTCCTTGTTCCTGCTATCATGTCCACTTTGCTGATTCACGTTAGGAGACTGTCATGAATCGTCGCATTCTCGTCATCATGGCGCTGCTATGCGGTCTTGCCGCCTTCTCGTTTGCCGACGAAGGCATGTGGCTCTTCAATAAGCCCCCCAAGGACCAACTCAAGAAAGATCACAATTTCACGATCACCCAACCCTGGCTCGATCACTTACGCCTTGGCTCCGTGCGCTTCAACAATGGCGGCTCCGGATCTTTCGTCTCCGAAGACGGCCTTGCTTTTACAAACCATCATGTCGGACGTGTCTGCCTGCAGCAGCTCTCTACTGAAAAGAAGGACTATGTCAAAGACGGCTTTTACGCCAAAACCAAAGCCGATGAAGGCAAGTGCCCGGACCTTGAACTGAACGTCCTCGTCGATATCCAGGACGTGACCCCCGATGTCCAGGGCGCGGCCAAGCCGGGAATGAGTGATGCCGATGCCGGACAGGCACAGCGCCAGAAGATGTCGGCCATCGAGAAGGAGTGTTCCGAAAGGACCGGCCTGCGCTGTGACATCGTGACCCTCTACGCCGGCGGAATGTACAACCTATACAAGTACAAGAAGTACACCGATGTGCGCGTGGTTTTTGCGCCAGAAGCGCAGATGGCCTTCTTCGGCGGCGACCACGATAACTTCGAGTACCCACGCTACGATCTCGACGTCACTTACTTCCGCGTTTACGAAAACGGAAAACCGGCGCACCTCACTAATTTCCTCAAGTGGTCGCCCACCGGCACTAAAGCTGGTGATCTGGTGTTCGTCTCCGGACATCCCGGCGGCACCGAGCGCCAGCTGACCATGGCGGAGCTCAACTTCCTGAAAGACCTGCAGACTGGCTTCATCATTGACGTGCTGACCCGCCGCGACAAGATTCTCCACGACTATGCCGCGCAGTCAGCGGAAAACGCGCGAGTTGCCGCCGACGATATTTTCGGAGTCGAAAATTCGCTAAAAGCTTATAAAGGCCGACGCGGTGGACTCGAAGACAAAGAACTGCTGGGCAAGAAAGCCGCCGCCGAACAAAAGCTGCGTGCCGACGTTAATGCGGATCCCAAGCTCAAGTCCGAGTACGGCACCGCATGGGACGAGATTGCCAAGGCGATGGATGTCCGCCGCCAGCTCTTCCTGCCGCACGCGTTCATTGAGCGGAATCTCGGCTTCAATGCCGAACTTGCGCGTTTTGCCCGCACCCTTGTCCGTGTGACGGCTGAAAGACAGAAGCCCAATCAGGAGCGTCTCCGCGAATACGGCGAAGCGCGCCTGCCTTCCCTCAAACAGCAACTCTTCTCCACTGCTCCTGTTTATCGCACGCTGGACATTGCGACTTTGACTGAGTCACTCGCGCTGATGCAGGAGAAACTCGGCGCCGATGATCCCACAGTGAAGCGTGCACTCAATGGCAAGACTCCGTCCGAAGCTGCCAAAGCCTACATCGACGGTACCAGGCTCGACGATCCCGCCGTACGCAAACAACTCTACGAAGGCGGAGCCGCCGCCGTCGCTGCCAGTACCGATCCGCTGATCGTGCTGATGCGCGACATCGATCCTCGCGCACGGCAAGTCCGAAAGCAGTGGGATGACAAGGTGGAAGCAGTCGTTCGTCTGAACTCTACGAAGATTGCAAAAGCACGCTTCGCCATCCAAGGCACAAACAGCTACCCCGATGCGACCTTCACCCTCCGTCTCGCCTACGGCACCATCAAGGGCTACGAGGAGCACGGCAAACAGATCGCTCCCTACACCACTCTGGGCGGAGCCTTCAAACACGCTGCAGCCAACGGGAACAAAGGCGATTTTGAGTTGCCGAAAAGTTGGGATGACGCCAAAAGCAAACTCAGTCTGGCGACTCCCCTGAACTTTGTCCACACCTCGGACATCATCGGCGGCAACTCGGGCTCGCCCACCATCGACAGGAAGGGCGAAGTCGTCGGCATCATCTTCGACGGCAACATTCAGTCGCTGCCGTGGGACTTCGCGTACGACGACCGTCAAGGGCGGGCCATCTCCGTGGATTCGCGTGCCATTCTTGAGTCTATTCGCAAAATCTATCATGCGGACGCTCTCGCGGATGAACTGGTGAACGGTCACAGGTCAAAGGCAGCAGCCGCCACAAAGTAGAACTGCAAACTGTCGTAACCAAGCCGCCCGTGGCAACCGCCTCGGGCGGCTTTTTTTCGCGAAGAGTACATCGGGCTAATAGTCCCGGTCCTGTTTCACGGGTACTCTCTGTCAGAAACGACTAACGGACTACAATCTGTATCAGCCTCTTTATGCAGCGCACCTACTTCCATGTCGATATGGATGCCTTCTTTGTCTCGGTGGAGGAGTTGTACGATCCTTCTCTTAAGGGCAAGCCTGTGGTCGTCGGCGGGCGAGCCGATCAGCGAGGAGTAGTCGCAGCCGCATCCTATGCTGCACGGAAGTTCGGCATTCACTCAGCAATGCCGCTGCGCGAAGCTGCACGGCTCTGTCCGCAAGCGGTCTTTCTCGAAGGGCATCCCGAGCGGTACCGTGAATTGTCGACGGCGGTGCGTCGCGTGCTGATGCAGTTCACCCCAGCGGTTGAGATGGCCTCCATTGACGAGGCCTATCTCGACATGACGGGCACCGAGCGCCTGCACGGACCTGCGATGAAGGCCGCGGATTTACTGCACAAAACGATGCAGCGCGAAACGCAACTGAACTGCTCGATCGGCATCGCATCTGCCCGCGTCGTAGCTAAGGTTGCCAGCGACCAGGCAAAACCCAACGGTGTGCTGCACGTTCTTCCTGGCCTCGAAGCCAATTTCCTTGCGCCCCTCGACGTACGTCGGCTGCCGGGCGTGGGCAAAATTACCGAGCAGCACTTGCGCGAGTACGGCGTGCGCACCATCGGCGACCTGGCAAAGCTCACGAAGGCCACGCTGGGCAGGAAAATCGGCGACGGCCTTGCCGCACTGATCGAAAAGGCGCAGGGCCGCGACGCTGGTGGGTGGTACGACGAAGAGATCGGCGCGGACGAGGAGCCAAAGTCCATCAGCCACGAGCACACGTTTAATCGCGATGAGCGCGACGAGGCCGCGATGGAGTCCATGCTGGCACGACTCACCGAGATGGTCTGCCGCCGCCTGCGCGAACATCAACTGCACGCGCGCAAAGTGCAGCTCAAGCTGCGCTATTCGGACTTCACCACCTACACGCGGGGACGCACGCTGGAGCGCCCGACACAACTCGACGCAGAGGTGCTGGAGATTGTGCGCGAGTTGTTCCGCGGGAATTGGGAGAAGGGACGTGCCGTGCGACTGATCGGAGTGCAGACGAGCTCGCTTGAAGCAGACAGCGAACAAATAGAGTTGATACCCAGCGCGCAGGAGACGCGGCTGAAGCAGGCGATGAATGCGGTCGATGCTCTGCGGGATCGGTTTGGCGAATCGGCGGTATCTCTGGCCAGTGGAATGAGCGCACGATTTCGAGAACGTACCCATGAAAATCCGGCGGCACTGCCTGGCAAGGAGCCGCGTGCGAAACGCAAGCCGCAGGAATAGCCGCTACTGGTGGTTTTCCTTAAGAACCTGCTCGGTCCAGAGGCAGGCTTCCCGATGAATTTCCCAGATGGTTTGTTCGGAAAGAGCACTAGTCGCGGCAATGCCGCGGAGTTCTTCCCAACCCCCTCGCTCGCAGCAGACGGCTAGCTGGAGCAGCTTACCTAGTCTGTTGTCTGCCCCACGAAGCGCCTCCTTGCACTCGGCGCTGAGCGGGAGTTGTGCAAGCACCAAATCCAACGGGCGATCAAGGATTGCATCCATCAGCGAGACAATCCCGATCATGAAGGCCGCGCTAGCGTCTGCTCCGCAGAGCGAGGCAAGAGCTTCACAGGATCGCGCGCGGGTCAATGCGTTCGATATCAGTTCAGCGGGGCGGTCGCGAGAGATGGAAATGGCCACAACAATCGAAACCCACTTCCGAATTTCGCGCTGCCCCAGCAGCGAGAGCGCATGCCGAATGGAACGGACGGGGAACAACCCAAAAGCCGCCGAGTTCAGGTACCGCAGCAGCCGATAGCAGAGAGAAGGTTCCCGCAAAATGGCTCGTTCGAGTTCGTCGACATCGTAGGCATCGCGGTTCGCGATGTTCAGCACGTGAATGTAGGAGAGCTTGGCACAAGGAATGTCCTGCATGGTGAGGGTTTGTGGCCTGCAGAAAAAGTATCCCTGAAAGTAGTTGTAGCCAAGACACAGGGCAAGTTGGAAATGGTCGCGGGTCTCTACTTTTTCTGCCACAAGCTTAATACCCCGACGACGCATGTCGGCGGCAATGCTCGCCTGGCGTGTTGTGCTAGTCGCCAGGAAGTCGACCTTGACCATATCCACCAAGGGCAACAAGCGCATAGTGTTTGGAGTGGGAACATAGTCATCGAGAGCGATGAGATAACCAGACCGGCGCAGGCGTTCACAGGCTGCGATAACTTCTTCGTCGGCGATTACGTCCTCCAGCACTTCAATCACGGCGCGGTCACGGGGTAGCAGCGTGATAATGTCGTTCAACAAAATGTTCCGAGTGCAATTGATGAAAGCCGGGCGTCCGCCCGTCAGCGCCGACGTGCCAAAAAGCAGGGAGAAGTCTATTGTGTGGTGGGTGGCAGCATCAGGATCATCACACAAAAAGAAATTGTCAGTGCCGGAGCGGAACAGCAATTCGTACGCGTGTGTATCCTGTTCGCGATTCAGGATTGGCTGTCGCGCAATATACCGTGTGTACGACTTTGATTCGGCATTGATGAGATTTGGCATAAGGCTGGCTACAACGGTACCGGGTTGTGTAGAGGCGCTCACGAACCCATAATTACCACCACTTCCCGGCCAAAGCCGATTCAATTGCAGTCGCGGACTTAAGCGTAGGCCCATTCTGACACTTTGATGAACTAATGTCCGTTTTGGATACAAGCTTATAGAAATCCCGTCGTTGACCCTAAAGAGTTTAGAATGTGCCAATGATTCTGCGAATCGACGATATCGATCTGTTTTACGAAGTTCGGGGTGAAGGGCCGGATGTCGTGATGGTGCATCCATATCCCTGCGATCACACTTATTGGCTGCCGATGACGGAGCATCTGGAGTCACGCTTCCGGCTGGTGCTGCCGGACCTACGCGGATTGGGGCAATCCGGAGCTGGTGCAGGCGATACCACAATGGAAAAACTAGCCGGGGATTTGCTGCGACTCTGTGATGAACTGAAGATTGGCCGGGCTGTATTTGTGGGATGTTCGGTAGGCGGCTACGTTTTATTCGAATTCTGGCGACGTTGCCGCGAGCGCGTGAAGGCGCTGGTGCTGATGGACACCAGGGCTGGCGTAGACACCGACGAAGGTCGCGCGGGACGGTTACAGAATGCGGAAGATGTTTTGAAGAGAGGCCCCGAGTGGGCGATCGAACAGATGATGCCAAAGATGCTGGCGCCGGTCACGCTGAGCTCACGGCTGGACCTGGTTGAGAGTGCAAAAGCAACTATGCAACATGCACGAGCAGCAGGGATGGCTGCGATGCAGCGTGGCATGGCCCTGCGCGCGGACAGCTCTACGACACTGGCGCAGATCAACGTCCCTACTCTGGTGCTCGGAGGAGAGGACGATGTGCCTTCTCCGGTGAGCGAACTTGAGCGGATGGCGCGCGGAATTCGCGGTGCTGAATTAAGAATTATCGGAAAGGCCGGCCATCTTGCCGCTCTGGAGCAGCCTGCCGAAGTTGGTCGCATTTTACGTGAATTTCTGGAAAGGAACGGGCGCTAGAGGCTTGGTTGCCTGAGTTTCACAGACGGCAAAAGACGAAAGACGGCCTGTTCTCTTTCAACTCCGAAGCACGATTTATATTTTTTATACGATGACTTAGCGCGGTGGAATCAGTGCCGGTCAGCCCAGGGCGAGGTTTTGTAAATGGACGTAAAAGTTAGCTCGGCAAAAAAGATTCGAGGCAGCGTACGGACGGCGGGAGACAAATCGGTGTCACACCGGTACGCAATGCTGGCGGGAATTGCCGAAGGCACATCGGAGTTTGAAAATTTTTCGAGTTCAGCCGACTGCGCAAGCACGCTGGGATGCATGGAAGCGCTGGGTGCGCGGGTTCGGCGCAACGGCAACCACGTTGAGGTGGACGGAGTTGGCGGCACGTTGCAGGCTCCGGCGCGGGAACTTGATTGTGGCAACAGCGGCTCGACTATGCGAATGTTGAGCGGAGTTTTGGCGGCACAACCCTTTACGAGCGTGATGATCGGCGATGCGTCATTGAGCAAGCGTCCGATGCGGCGTGTGATCGATCCACTGGAGAAGATGGGGGCGCGGATTGAATCGCATGATGGTTGTGCGCCGCTAACAATTCATGGCGCGAAGCTGAAGGGGATGGTGTATGAGCCTCCCGTGGCGAGCGCACAGGTGAAGAGTTGCGTGCTGCTGGCGGGACTATTCGCCGATGGCGAGACCTCGGTGATTGAGCCGGTGCGGACGCGCGATCATACGGAACTTGCAGTGAAGGCCTTTGGCGGTGAGGTGCTGCGTGAAGGAAATCGCGTGAGCGTGCGCGGGGGACAGAAGCTGCGGGCAGTGAAAGCGTACGTTCCGGGAGACCTCTCCTCTGTAACGTTTTTCCTGTGTGCTGCGGCGCTGTTCCCGGGATCGAATCTGGTGGTGGACTCGGTATTGCTGAATCCTACGCGCTCCGTGGTGCTGGATGTTCTTACGGCGATGGGCGTGAAAATCAGTTTCATCAGCGTGGAAGAACAGTTCGGGGAATTGGTCGGGACTCTGAAAGCCGAGGGCGATGTTTTCAAGGGTGGAGTGATTCGCGGAGCAGAAAGCGCAGCGCTGATTGACGAGCTGCCCGCCATCGCTGCCGTAGCCCCGTACAGCGCAGGCGGAGTGGAGATACGCGATGCGGCCGAGTTGCGCGTGAAAGAAAGCGATCGCATCAGCGCGGTCGTCCGAAACCTGCGAGCAATGGGCGCAGAGGTAGAAGAGTTGCCGGATGGAATGCGTATTCCAGGAGGTCAGAAGTTGCACGGCGCGCGCATAGAGAGCTTTGCTGATCATCGCATTGCAATGGCGTTTGCGGTTGCGGCATTGCGTGCTGAGGGCGAGACCACGATTACAGGCGCGGAGGCGATTGCTGTCTCGTTCCCGGAATTCTTTGAAGCGCTGGGGAAAATCGTGGAATAAAAAACGAGAGCTACTCTATTGTTCGGATTGCTATTGGCCATCTACGGCAAGCGTCGACCATCTCATCGACAAATTCAATTTGCAGCTAACGTTATCTGCTTGGCAGGACCGAGCTGCTTGGAGATGGTCCGTATGAAGAGCTACAAACTCCTCGGAACGCTGATGGCGTTGCTTTTGTTGGTTCCAGTTTGTTTTGCACAGGGCTCCTACAACCACGCTGAAGTTGGCGTGTTCATGAATTACACGCGTCTGAGCAGTGCGTCGGATACCAATTTCTACGGCATTGGCGGGCGAATCGGAGCAAATGTACATCCGCACATACAGTTGGAAGCTGAAGGAGCTTACGATTTTGAGCAGAATGTGAATTCGCAGATCAATCTGGGCGGCGGGAGTTTCACTAGCCAGCGCAGCAACTTGCGGATGATCCATTTTCTATTCGGTCCGAAATTTCAGGCTGGCACATCCGGCCCGGTGCGCCTTTTCGCTACGCTGAAAGGTGGACTATTGGACTTTTCGACCGATAGAAGATTATCTGGGCAAATACTCAACATCCCCAGCGACACGAATGGCGTTTTTTACCCGGCGGGAGGAGTTGAGCTATTTTCGGGATGGTTCGGAGTGCGCTTCGAGGTGGGAGATGAAATTTACTTCGACAGGGGAGCGAATAACAACCTGCGCGTGACAGCGGGTCCTACATTCCGCTTCTGATCTTGATCCAGCAATAACGGTTCAGCCCGGCAGAAACCGGGCTGAAAGCTGCGATCACGATGGTTTCGTTTAGCTACTGCATGCCTCCCATCTGCGGGCGGGAAATGGCGGCAGGGGCGTCAAGTTCGAGAATCAGTTCGGTTCCGGCCGGCAGGGTCAGGTCGCGATGTTTCACGGCGATGTGTCCGGCAGCGATGGCGGCGCCGCTTGCTGCGCCAAACAGTAATCCATAGGGGCCAGCAATGACGGTGCCCGCAACGGCACCCACACCGGCCAGCGCGCCCGTTTCAACCTTATTCATCGGGTTCGGCGACGCGCCACGGACTCTGCCTTCCTGATCGACATTCAATTGACGAGGATTGGAGGTATCGACGACGGTAGCCGCGAAGTTGATTTCCTCGCCGTTCGCCATCCTCATGCTATGGGCCTTGATATAAATCAGAGGCTTGCCCTTAAAGCGCCGCGCTCCATGAGCCTTTTCAATAGTGCAGTTTACGGAGGCTCCGGCGGGAACGACTATGCGCCCACTCACTTCGACGGGGCGAGTGAGCGTGGCGGTGAATCGCTCGCCGGGCTTGGCGCTGGCTGTCGAAACACTGCGATCAAGTTTGAGGCGGAGGACGGTGGCGATCGGCAGCACGGTGTGCTCGGGGCGGATCTGCAATTCCCGCTGGCTGGCAGCCATGGCCACCTTGGTGGTTTCTTTTCCGGGCTGCGCCGTTGCTCCCAGGTTCTCATGCGCAAGCGCAGGGTCAGCGGTTACAAAGGGTTGGTGGGTCTGGGCAAAGGCCGCTGTGCCTAGCACCCCTATACAAAGCAGCCGGGACGCGCTGTTCATTGACAACTCCTGGGCAGCAGAAATGGACCCGCCCAGACGAGCGTAGAGCAGCCCGATTTTTCGCGCAACGCGCCTGAACCAAGCCAGTTAAGTCCACTCGCACCAGGGAAAACCATCGCAATCGGGAAAATACTGCTTGGTAAGACGTAGAGTCGCCAGCAGCGAACAATTGCCATTCGAACGCGTGGAAAGGGCTGAGTAGCATATAATTCTTGAGGTTTGGCGACATTTCTCCATCCCGCCCTTTTATTCCTGTCACCGGAAGCCATGTCATCCGGCGCACAGGCGCACTTTTTTTTTCAACCAAGAACTCGTATTCATATTGTCCATGCAGACAGTGGCTCTTATCTTTCCAACCCCAAAAAGAGGAATCTATGACCGAGATTGATCTGGTACACGCGCGGGAAGTCCTTGATTCACGTGGTAACCCCACTGTGGAAGCAGAAGTAACGCTGAGCAGCGGCGCTAAAGGGCGTGCAATTGTTCCGAGCGGCGCTTCAACGGGTGAACACGAAGCAGTGGAACTGCGGGACGGCGACAAGTCTCGCTACCTTGGCAAGGGTGTGCTGAAAGCCGTTGAGAACGTAAACAACGTGATAGGTCCGCACCTGGAAGGGCTGGATGCCTCGCGCCAGAGCGATCTGGACAGCGAAATGATCGAACTGGACGGAACCGAGAACAAGGAAAAGCTGGGCGCAAACGCGATACTGGCCGTCAGCATGGCTGCCGCGCGCGCCACGGCCGAGTACTACGATATTCCGCTATACCGCTATCTGGGCGGAGTCAACGCAACGATTCTGCCTGTACCGATGATGAACATCATCAATGGCGGCGCACATGCGGACTCGAATGTCGACTTCCAGGAGTTCATGGCAATGCCGATCGGCGCACCCTCGTTCTCCGAGGCGCTACGCTGGGGCGCGGAAACTTTCCATGCGCTCAAGAGCGTGCTGAAAAAGAGAGGCTACAACACAGCGGTTGGCGATGAAGGCGGGTTTGCACCTTCTCTGAAGGCCAACGACGAAGCCATTGAAGTGATTCTGGAAGCAATTACGCTGGCTGGTTACAAGCCCGGAGCGGATATCGCCATTGCGCTGGATCCGGCGGCGAGCGAATTCTTCGACAGCGGCAAGTACGTTTTTAAGAAGAGTGACAAGTCGGTAAGGACTTCCGAACAGATGGTTGCGTTCTGGGCGAATTGGGCAAAGCAGTATCCGATCATTTCGATCGAGGACGGCTTGGCCGAAGACGACTGGGAAGGCTGGAAGCTGCTGACGGATGAACTGGGTTCAAAGATCCAGCTTGTGGGCGACGACCTGTTCGTAACCAACACGGCTCGTTTGGCTCGCGGCATTGACAGCGGCGTGGCAAACTCAATTCTGATCAAGGTGAACCAGATCGGTACGATCACGGAAACCCTGGAAGCAATCGAGATGGCGCGCCGCAACGGCTACACGGCCGTCATGTCGCACCGCTCGGGCGAGAGCGAAGACACGTTTATTGCCGACTTAGCGGTAGCAACGGGCACCGGACAGATTAAGACCGGTTCCGCGAGCCGTACCGACCGCATCGCAAAGTACAACCAGCTGTTGCGAATCGAAGAAGAGCTGGGTTCGGCTGCAAACTTCCTGGGCTTGGGCGCTATCAATTACGACGGCGAACTCCTGGAGACAGCGGGCGAAAACGAGCAGCAGTAAGGATTCCGGACTCCCCGACCCCAAAGGGCAAGCGGGGAGTCCGGAAATTCACGAACGCAGCAGCAATTTCCTGCTGCCTGCTTCGTGCAGACACATCAAAGTGTCCAGAAAGTTTAGGAGAAATCGATGATTCGTCGCATGGGAGTGTTGGTTCTGCTGTGCACAATGACAGGTGGACTGGGGATTGCGCAGCAGGGCGCTCCGGATAGCACCAGACCTTCGCGCGAGCAGGTGCTAAAGCTGATGTCGGTGATGGGTGTTCGGCAGAACGTGAATGCTACGCTGAAGAATATGCAGGACCAGGTAAAGGTTTCGGCACGCACAACGTTCCAGATAAATCATCCAGAGGTCGACCTGACCACACTGAAGAAGCTCGACGCGGTGTTTGATTCCGTGAAGCTGTTCGGCTTCGATGAAATTGAGGATACGTTGATTCCCGTGTACCAGAAGCATCTGAGCTCCGCGGATGTGCAGGCCGGAATCGACTTCTACTCATCGGCAGCGGGAAAGCGACTGATGGAAAAGATGCCGTTGGTCGTTCGCGAGTCCAACGAGAGCGGCGGAAAACTGGTACAGGAAAAACTGAAGGCTTATAACGAAGAACTCGCGCGCAAGGGTAAGGCTTTGGAGGCAGAGTTGGAAAAGCAGAAACCACCAAAAGCCGAGAAGCCTAAGGCTGAAGACAACAAATCAGGGAATACGGACGACAAGTCCAAATAGTGCGTCAACTTTACGCACAGTTCGCAGGGAGTATTTGAAACACCATGGCTCGACCCAAACCGCTCGTGCTCATCATCCTGGATGGGTGGGGTTACGCTCCGCCCTCGAAATCGAACGCAATCTCGTTGGCACGCAAGCCAACCTATGACAAGCTGCTTCGCGAATTTCCCAACACGCTGATTCAAACCAGTGGGCGCGCCGTAGGTTTACCTGTCGGGCAGATGGGCAACAGCGAAGTTGGACACCTGAACATTGGCGCTGGTCGCGTGGTTTACATGGACATTACGCGGCTGGATCTGATGATCGAAAACGGCGAACTCTTCAAGCATCCGCTGCTGCTGGAAGCGATGAAGCAGGCGCGGGTAAATGGCAGGCGATTGCACTTCATCGGGCTGCTCAGCGACGGCGGCGTTCACTCACACGAAAATCATTTGTACGCGCTGCTGGAGATGGCCAAGCAGAACGGCGTGGAGCGGGCGTTTGTCCACGCCTTCCTGGACGGGCGAGACACGCCACCGGATTCCGGGGCCGGCTACCTGGAAAAGCTCCAGCAAAAGATGCGCGAGTATGGCATCGGCAAGATCGCCAGCGTGTGCGGCCGCTACTACGCGATGGACCGCGACAAGAAATGGGAACGTGAGCGCAAGGCATTCGACGCCATGGTGCGCGGCAAAGCCGAAGGCGGCATGGCAACCGATCCGGTGAAGGCAGTGAGGGAATCTTACAGTCGCGGCGTGAACGACGAGTTCGTAATTCCGTTCGTGTGCGTAGACGAGAAGAAAGAGCCGGTAGGGACGATTCGCGACGAAGATGTCGTTATCAACTTCAATTTCAGGGCAGACAGGGCACGGCAGATTACGCAGGTGCTAACGCGTGAGAGCGGCATTACGGCTCTGGGCGGATGCGACCTGCCGGATGCGGATCGGCTCGAATCCGAAATCCCGGCGCGAGAGCTGCCAAAGCACTTGCACTACCTTTGCCTGACCGAGTATGACCTGAAATTTAAATTGCCGACAGTGATTCCGCCGGAGCAGATGAACAACATCCTGGCGGACGTCATGGCGGCTCAGAACATGCGCAATCTGCGCGTAGCCGAGACGGAAAAGTACGCGCACGTTACGTTCTTCTTCAATGGCGGCGTGGAGAAGCCGTTCCCCGGCGAGGATCGCGTGCTGGTGCAATCTCCGAAGGTTGCCACTTATGATCTGAAGCCGGAGATGAGCGCTGCCGGGATTGCCGCTCAGGTGGTGAAGCACATTGAGGACAACACATTTGACGTGTTGGTGGTGAATTTTGCCAATGCCGACATGGTTGGACACTCTGGCAAAATTGAGCCGACGGTAAAAGCGATTGAGGCCGTGGATGCCTGCGTGGGAGAAGTCTATGCGGCGGTGAAGCGGTGCGGCGGCACAATGCTGGTGACGGCCGACCACGGCAACGCAGAAGAGATGATTGATCCAGCGACAGGCGGGCCGTTCACAGCACATACCACCAACCCTGTTCCCTTCCTCTACATCGGCGAGGAGGCAAACCACTTCATACTGCGTCCAGACGGTGCCCTGCAGGATATTTCACCAACCATACTCGGAATTCTGGAAGTGAAGCAGCCAACGGAAATGACGGGACATGATCTGCGGGTAAAGAAACAGTAGTAACCAGAAATTCAGCAGGCCACGGTGCAAGATACCGTGGCCTTTTTGTTCCAATGGCGCGTAGAGGGAGAGAAACCTTTGAAGATTGTGCTTTGTGTCAATCGTGAATTCGAGTTCTTGTGCCTGCCGCAATGGTTCGCAGAGCGGGCAGCCCATGACTTCGGAGTGACCGCGGTGAGGCTTGATTCCTACGACAAGCTGGATGAGAAGATCGGCAATGCCGATGTGCTGGTGAGTTGGAATCTGCGCCAAGAGCAGTGGACAAAAGCTCGGCGCCTGCGTTGGATTCACTGCCCGGCGAGTGGCGCCAACAGGGTGCTGTGCGCGGGCGTGGTGCAAAGCGCAGTTCCGGTAACCAATGCGGCCGAAGTACATGGCGATGCCGTGGCCGAGCATGTGCTGGCACTTCTTCTGATGGCTGCGCGAAGACTGGATCGTGCTCGCGACCTGCAGAACAATCGAAAGTGGAGCATGGAAGAACTCTGGCGTGCTCACCCGCATCCCCGGCTGGTACGCGGGACGCGAGTGCTAATGGTTGGTCTGGGAGCAATCGGGAGCCGCGTGGCCGAATATTGCGCCGCGCTGGGAATGCACGTGGTCGGCGTGCGGCAGGATGCGTCAAAGTCTGTCGCGGGAGTGGAACGTGTAGTGAGCTTTGCGGAATTCGACGAAGCTCTCGGCGAATCCGAATTCGTGGTGCTGGCGGTACCGACAACTCCCCAGACGTACAGGATGATGGATGCACGGCGCCTTGGGTTAATGAAAGAAGGAAGCTGGCTCATTAATGTGGGCCGTGGCGCGCTCGTTGACGAAGGCGCCCTGCTGGAGGGCCTCCAAAAGGGACGCCCCGGTGGCGCGGCACTCGACGTTTTCGATCGCGAACCTCTGCCGGAAAATTCGCCATTATGGAATGCAGACAATGTGATCATCACGCCGCATGAGGGCGGTTTTCACGAACAGCTATGGGAGCAACACTATGCAATCTTCTCCGAAAACCTGAGGCGCTTTCTGGCAGGAGAGCCGCTGCGAAACTTAGTAGACAAACACAGAGGGTACTAAGTGGCTTTGCCCGATAAAAAGGTTTCCTAGCTGTCGATAATTGTAGGCGCGGGATTAAGAGGTGGAAAGAAGGCCGCACAAAAAACTTCTCAGGAGAGCCCGCTGGCTCCCCTGCTTTTTTCTTCAAGTCGGCTTACGCGGCTGGGTTGATGGAGTGCAGTACGTAAAAGATCAAAGCGGCAACCAACGCCGAGGCAGGGATGGTTAATACCCAGGCCCAGACAATTCGGGTAGCAACTCCCCATCGCACGGAGGAGAGGCGAGTTGTGGAACCCACACCCACAATGGCTCCTGTGATGGTGTGAGTGGTGGAAACCGGGATTCCGGCCAGCGCAGTTCCAAAAAGCGTCAAGGCTCCGGCTGTTTCGGCAGCAAATCCGCCAACTGGTTTCAGCTTGGTAATCTTGCTCCCCATGGTATGAACGATTTTCCATCCGCCGATATAGGTTCCGGCGGCAATGGCTGCGTGGGCGCAAAGGATGATGGGCCAGTGATAGGAGCCCCAATCGTGCTTGATGTCGTATTCGGAGATGATGTGGCCGGTGTAGAGGGCTCCCGCGATGATGCCCATGGTTTTTTGTGCATCATTGCCACCGTGGCCCAGTGAATACGAGGCCGCGGAAAGCAACTGAAGCTTCCTAAACCAAGTGTCCACCTGTCTCGGCGACTTTCTCCGAAAGAGCCAGTAAATAATAACCATGAAGCCAAAGCCGAGCACAAAACCCAACACCGGAGCGATAAAGATGAACGCTATGGTCTTGGTCCAGCCGCCGGGGATGATTACGCTCAGGCAGTTATGCCAGCCTCGAACCATGGCGGCACGTGCCACAGCAGCTCCGGCATAGCCTCCGATAAGTGCGTGGGAGGAAGACGTGGGAAGCCCCAGCAGCCAGGTGACCAGATCCCAGGCGATGGCCCCGAGAAGCCCGGCCAAGACAACGTACTGGGTAACGATGCTGAGATCAACCATGCCTTTGCCAATCGTTTTGGCAACGGCGGTGCCGAGCAGAAAGGCAGCAATAAAATTAAAAAATGCGGCCCAGGCCACAGCCAGCTTCGGCGACAGTACGCGAGTGGAAACGACGGTTGCGATGCTGTTTGCAGCATCGTGAAAGCCATTGATGAAGTCGAAGGCCAGTGCCACCACACACGTAGCTATGACCAGAATTAATCCAGTGTTCAAGACGTTCCTCTAACGGAGTCGCTGCGCGTCCGGATATGGCGCGCTCAGGCGCTCTTGAGTACCACGGTTTCCAGCACGTTGGCTACGTCCTCAGCCTTGTCAGTGGCCATCTCCAAAACCTCGAGGAGTTCCTTATGCTTAATCAGTTGAATGGGATCCGTTTCGGTCTCAAAGAGGTGACCGATAGCACCACGGGAGATTGCGTCCGCTTCGTTTTCAAGCCGGTTGACTTCCACGCAGTACTCGATCAGGGCATCGCCTTTTTCAAGCAGAGCGACGGCTTTGGACAACTCCTCGGCCTGGCGGAGGATAATGGTTGCCAGTTCGACAGCCGCGGCCGGCGGCTTGGTTATTTTGTACGTTTTTAGGCGGTCAGCAGCGGCATTGATATAGTCGAGCACGTCGTCCAAAGAGCTGGCGAGAGTATGAATATCCTCCCGATCAAAAGGCGTGATGAAAGACGAGTTCAACTTTACGAAAACGGCATGAGCGATGTCGTCGCCCTTATGCTCGATGCCCTTGATTTTCTGGACTCCGGCGGAAACATCCTGATAATTCTGCAAAAGATCGCGCAGCTGGCGAGCCCCATTGGTGAGGTTGTTCGCCATATCTGCAAAGAGGTCGTAAAACTTAGTTTCGCGCGGGATGAGGCGCATAACGGCGGGAAGATCTCCTGTTGGTGCAGGGGCGTGTGAAAACTGCCCACTCTCCGTAATCTTACAATAAAGGCACTCTCCAATTGAATATCACTCGGAGTCTGCGGCCGTCAATCGACATGGAAGGACACTGAAAGTGGGATTCATAACCGGACAAAGATGAAAAACGAAAAGGCCGCCAGTGTCAGCGGCCTAAGGCAACTCCGCGCTTCTGTTTTCAGCGCTTACAGTGTCGATTCGATTTCAAAGCCCCACGCTTCCAAAAGCGGCTCGGGAATGTACTTCGAGTTTTTGTTCCGGCGCGCCCATTCCCGAAGACGGGTTGAACGGAGATACTGATCCGGAGTGAGCTTAAACTCTCTGACAACCTGCTCGAATTCGGTGATGGTAGGAGTAACAGGGCCGACTGGCTCCGGCTTGCCCCAGTTGGGATTACCGCGTCTTTTTGCCATTGAACTTTATCCTTATCTCTGCGACTGAAATGGAACATCCGATGTACGAGCTCTGGAGGGCCCAAAGCAGCTACTGCAATCATTCCGCCTGGTTTAAGTCACAGGCTGAGGCACCGACTCCGATTTTAAGCCAAGGTCCGCCTGTAAGCTGTTCGTGAGCCCACTTGGTCTAACAGGTCTCGCTGAGACATAACGAAAATCTATGATACTACGGGATGGTCAAAACATCCAGCACCCATAAGCGGGACTGGCTTGTTTCTTGGAGTAAAAAAAATTAACACACTTAATTTGTTAAGCTTGCAAAAAACAGAATGCGTTAACGAGCAAGCGAGAATACGGAAACGGGAATTTCAAAATAACTATGATTCACAGTATCAGGCGGATGCTCGCGAAAATCAGGCGCTTTCGCTATCACGGGAAGCGGCAGTACAGGCGGCGCGCACAAGCTTCCATAATTCATCTTGCCCAAGGCCGGTTTTAGCCGAATAAGGAAGCACAAAATCTACTCCGTGCGCGATTTTTAGGGCATTCAGTGAAGCCTGCAACCTGGAACCGACTTTGTCAGCCTTGGTAGCAACCACTATGTAGGCGCGATTGGTTTTCCGCAAATATTCGATCATATCTGTATCCAACTTCTGAGGCGGAATATTGGCGTCAATCAGACAGAGACAGAGGGCTAAACAAGGGCGATCTGCGAGATACGGCTCGATGAAGTCCGGCCAGGTCCGGGAGACCTCACGCGGAACCCGAGCATAGCCGTATCCGGGAAGATCCGCAAAGAGAAGCTCGGGATGGGGACGGCCCGGCCAGCGAATCTCGAAAAAGTTGATTGCCTGTGTGCGCCCTGGGGTATTGCTTGTTTTCGCGATTTTGGCGTTGACAAGTGAATTAATCAAGCTGGATTTTCCAACATTGGAACGGCCGATAAAAGCAATCTCCGGCAGACCTGGGGGAGGAAAGTGCTGAGGGGCAACAGCTGAGCGCAGAAACTTGGTGAGAACCTTCATAGAACTATCTTAGCCTGAACTTGGTCTGGCCTCTGCAAAAACTCGGCCGATTTCGGCACTCCGCATCGTTCTCCGGTCCCGTGATGGGTTAGTGCTGCTTCAGCTCTGGCTTCCGCTCGATGTGATGGTGGAAATTTATTAGGTGTTGTACCCGAAAGAGTATCGTAAGGAGTGCGATTAAAACTTACGATGGACCACGATTCAGGTGCAAGGAGATTCCAAGCCAGAAGGGGTGGCTGTAGTGTAAATTGGGACTCGGCATCTTCGTGATGCTCTCCGGTTGAAGTGCGGCAATGGGAACGCTGAATCACAAATTCGGCCTGCGGGCAGTTGCGGCTCTGGAAGTTTCTAAGGGGTTAGCGGTGCTGGCATTATCGGTACTGTTGCTGTCCCTGCTGCATAAGGACTTAAATCTGGTCGTAGATCAAGTTACGGACTGGCTTCGGCTGAATCCGGATTCGCAGGTCGCAGATTGGTTCTATGAGCTGGCGGATCGTACCACCGGGAGTGGCATCCGAACCGCGGTTGCTGTCGGGTTTGTTTATTCCACGGGCCGCTTTGTTGAGGCATACGGATTGTGGAAACAGCGGCGCTGGGCCGAGTGGTTTGCGGTCCTTGCCGGAGCGATCTATCTGCCCTTCGAGTTGTTTGCCCTCATACTGCATCCGCACTGGACCAAGGTCGCGGTGATAGTGGGAAACCTCGCGGTGGTGCTGTATATACTGCGAATCCTGCTTGAGAACCGCCGCGATGCCGAAGAGCTGGCACCCAAAGTACAGATAGAAGTGCGCGAGTAATTGAACACAGCCCCGGAAAGCCGCTCGCGCATCGGCATTCATGGTCAGAGCTTCTAAGGGGTGAGGCGCTTCCAGACCTGAGTGCGTCCAAGCATTGAGAAACCGACAAAGCCGCGCATGTGCAGTTTGTCTTCCCCCTCAGTCCAGATTTTCCCTTTGTACTCCTTGCCATTGTCCGGGTCGACCACTGTTCCTCCAACCCATTGGGTCCCTTGCGGTTTGAAGTTGCGCAGCATGACCATGCCGAGGATCGGCTTATCTTTTAGATCGCCGGAACACTTCTCACACACTGTGTCGGGGAGACGTCCCGGGCGGAGCTGAGTGACTTTACCAAAGAGCTTACCGTCTACAAGATAAGTCTCCACATGACCATTTGGCTTGCCCTCATCGTTGATCACCTGCCATTGTCCGACAGCAGCCTGGAGAGCAGGCGAGAGTTGCTGGGCCCGAGCGCTGATGGCTGCAACCTGCGCAAGGAGAACAAAAGCTAGGATGCGGATGCCACTGCGATATGTAATCTTCAAGATTTGGTCCCTCTCGATCAGAAAAGTAACGCACTTCGAACTAAAGCTTCTTATCTTAGACGAAAACTCCTTCATTCCAGATACTCAGGCCCAAAACTTAGTTCGCAAAAAAGCTCCTCGATGAAGAGGAGCTTCGCTTCCTGCGATATTAGGTTGATTATGCTTCCACTTCCGCCATTACCGGTTCGGCACCCTTACGGGGACGACGTCCGGCCTGCAGAATCTTCTTTCGAAGACGAAGCGACTTGGGTGTGACTTCAACAAGTTCGTCATCGGCAATGAATTCCAGGCTCTGTTCGAGATTGAGGGTACGGAAAGGAATGAGGCGCACAGCATCGTCGGCGGTGGAGGCCCGCATATTCGTAAGCTTCTTTTCGCGCACCGCATTTACAACAATGTCGTTATCGCGCGAGTGCTGGCCAACAATCATACCTTCGTAAACTTCCACTCCAGGCCCGACGAAGAGCTCGCCACGCTCCTGAAGCGAGTTGAGAGAATATGCTGTTGTGGTACCGGCGCGGTCGGAAACGATCACTCCGGCGGCTCTCTGAGGAATGACGCCGAGCCACTCGATGTAGCCGTCAAAAAGCGAGTTCATGACAATAGTTCCGCGCGTGTCGGTCAGCATTTCAGAGCGCAGCCCGATGAGGCCGCGGCTGGGAACGCGGAACTCGATGCGCACGCGACCATATCCATGATTGTGCATCTTTCGCATCTCGGCCTTACGCATTCCGAGTTTCTCAATGACGATGCCGATGAACTCCTCGGGAATATCCACGGTGACCAGTTCGACTGGCTCCATGAGCTTGTCGTCAATGTTACGGGTGACGATCTCCGGCTTTCCGACGGCGAGTTCATATCCCTCCCGGCGCATCATTTCGATGAGAATGGCGAGTTGCAATTCGCCGCGTCCCATTACGGTGAATGTGTCCGGAGCGGTCTGCTCGACGCGAATGGAAACGTTGGTGAGCAGCTCCTTTTCGAGGCGCTCGCCCAGGTTGCGAGAGGTGACGAACTGGCCTTCGCGTCCGCTGAATGGCGAGGTGTTCACGACGAACTGCATTGCAATCGTTGGCTCGTCGATGAGGATGCGTGGCAGCGGATCGGGAGTCTCAAAGCTGGTGATAGTTTCGCCAATGGTTATGCCTGTGACGCCAGCGATCGCAACGATATCGCCCAGTTCGGTTTCCGTGATGTCCGTTCGCTTCAGTCCGTTAAAGCTGAACAGCTTCGTGATCTTAACCTTTTCGATCTCGCCGTTGAGCTTGGCGATACCAACCTCTTCTCCGGTGCGGAGGGTTCCATTGAAAACTCGCGCTATGGCTAGACGGCCCAGGTAATCGCTGTAATCGAGGTTGGCGACCAGAATCTGAAGCGTTGCGGCCGGGTCGCCCGCGGGCTCGGGTATGGTGTTGACTATTGCCTCAAAAAGCGGCTGCAAATCGGTGCCGGGAACATCGAGATCGGTGGTCGCGGTGCCGAGTTTACCGTTCGTGTAGAGCACGGGAAATTCAAGCTGCGACTCTTCGGCATCGAGATCAATGAACAGGTCATAGACCTCATTGAGTACTTCCTGAGATCTCGCATCGGGACGATCAATCTTATTGATGACCACGATGGGCTTCAGATGGGCTTCCAGCGCTTTTGAGAGCACGTAGCGGGTCTGGGGGAGCGGGCCTTCGCTGGCATCGACCAGCAGCATGACGCCATCGACCATCTTCAGCGCGCGCTCGACCTCTCCGCCGAAATCGCTGTGACCGGGAGTGTCCACGATATTGATCTTGAGGTCGTGGTAAAACACGGCGGTATTTTTGGCGAGAATAGTGATACCGCGCTCGCGTTCGAGATCATTGGAATCCATAACGCGTTCAATCATTTCCTGATTGGCGCGAAACACGCCGCTCTGGCGCAGCATGGAGTCAACAAGCGTGGTTTTTCCGTGATCGACGTGGGCGATAATAGCGATATTGCGAATCTGCGTGGTCAAACTTTTTGATCCTTTGGGCGAACTGGTCGCATGAGGGCGCTGCGCTTGCGGCGCGCGAAAATATGGCAGGAGAATTCTGCCGCGAGTCCGTTGGCACGATTCTGTTACGAAGCGAGGGAACGAAAACTCAGGATACTCCCTCGATTATATCCTGAGCGCGCCCTTGGCTGCAGCTTGGGTACTGGACGGGGACAGTTTAATAGGCATTTCAGCAACCCTCATTTTGCATTGGGGAGACGAGCAGTGGGATTGAGCTGACTGAGACCCCACTCAAGCCCAAAAGATGGGCTTGAATGGGGCACCCGCCCTCTGCTGCAGCTTTGGTCCCGGACGGGCACGGGTCAGCAGGCGTTTACAACGATCCGCTCTCGCCTTTGACTTCCGGATACAGGCCTGGAACTAAGCGCGTGCTCATCCGTGAGAGAATAAACGGAGATAACTCACGGTGCGGTTCACTTCTGAATGATTCAGCTTACGAATGCCGGTAAACGTTACGGCCATAAATTACTCTTCGAAAATCTCAACTGGCTCATCACTCCACAGGACAGGATCGGTCTTGTGGGTGCCAACGGCTCAGGTAAAACCACGTTGCTCAAGGTGCTGGCCGAAATCGAGTCGCTTGATTATGGCAGCATTACGCGCGGCAAGGGCGTAAGCGCCGGCTATCTTCCGCAGGACGGACTGAGCCTGAGTGGACGGTCGGTCTTTGCCGAATGCCTCTCGGTCTTTGACGACGTGCACGCAATGGAGCGCGAACTGGAATACCTGACGCACCGGATGAGCGAAATCGATCCCTCGAGCGACGAGTACCAGCAGGTGAGCGATCGCTTTCATCGAGTGCAAAGCGAATTTCTGACCCGGGACGGCTACACCCTGGAGTCGCAGGTTGGCGCGGTACTCACCGGCCTTGGATTCGGCAAAGAGGACTGGCTGCGACAGACCGAAGAGTTCAGCGGTGGCTGGCAGATGCGCATCTCGCTGGCAAAGCTGCTGCTGGAAAAACCAAACATGCTGCTGCTCGATGAGCCGACCAACCACCTCGACCTTGAGACGCGCAACTGGCTGGAAGACTATCTGAACGACTATCCGTATGCTTACGTTCTAATCTCGCATGACCGCTACTTCCTCGACGTAACGGTAAAAAAGATCGTAGAGATCTGGAACAAGGGCGTCCATTTCTACAGCGGAAACTACGACAAGTATCTCGCCGACAAGCAGCAACGCCGCGATTCGCTGGCGGCGGCTTACCGCAATCAGCGCGAACGTATCGAGCAGTTGGAAGCCTTCATAAACCGCTTCCGCTACCAGGCGACCAAGGCCAAGCAGGTACAGAGCCGCATCAAGGAACTGGAAAAAATCGAGCGCATCGAGGTGCCCGAAAACGAGCGCACGATCCACTTCACCTTCCCCCAGCCCAAGCCCAGCGGGCGCATCGTGGCAGAGTTTAAGAAGGTCAGCAAAAGTTATGGCGAGAAGCAAGTGCTGCGGGATGTGAACTTCACAATCGAGCGCGGCGAACGCATTGCCCTGGTTGGCGTGAACGGAGCCGGAAAATCCACGATGATCAAGTTGCTCGCGCAGATTGAACCCGCCACAGCCGGCGAATATTCGCTGGGCCACAACGTAGAGGTCGATTACTTCGCGCAGGATCAATACAAGGAACTGGACACCGAGGCACGCATGCTGGACGACCTGGACATGGTGGCACCGCGCTCGCAAACCGAGTTGCGCAGCCTGCTCGGCAGCTTTTTGTTCAGCGAGGACGACGTATTCAAGAAAATTGGCGTACTCAGCGGCGGCGAACGCAATCGCTATGCGCTTGCCCGGATGTTGCTGCATCCTTCGAACTTTCTGCTGCTGGACGAACCGACCAACCACCTCGACCTTCGGGCGAAGGATGTGTTGCTGGAATCGCTCCAGAAATTTAACGGCACCTGCGTTTTTGTCTCGCACGACCGCTACTTCGTTGACCGATTGGCGACGCGAGTTTTCGAGGTAGCCGATGGAGCGGTGAATATCTACCCGGGCAACTACGAAGACTACCTGTGGCGCAAGCAAAATGGTGCTCAAGCAATGGAGGAGTCATTGCGTGCATCGGTGAGCGCAGCACCGGTTGCTGCCGCCACTGTCGCAGTGGCCGCCGAACCGGTTGTCGAACAGAAACGCCGCGTGAATCCACTGAAGCGCAAGCAGATGGAGGATCGACTGGCGAAGCTGGAGGAAGAGGTGAGCAGCACCGAGGCTGTTATCGCGGAATCCGAGGAGGCCCTCAGCATATATGTAAGCGCAGAGGAGACTCAGCGCCTGTCGGCGCTTCTGGAAGATAAGCGCCGCATTCTGGGAGCCCTCGAGAACGAATGGGCCGAACTCAGCGAATTTCTTGAGGAATTGGAGTAAGCAATTCCCTCTTTAGTCTAATGTTGAGCCGACTGCTGCGGAGGGATCCGATTTGCAATCCCGGGGATTGTCACCGGAAGGTGACCGCGTGCAGGCATTTCACCGAAGATAAACTTTACAGCGCTTAAGTCAGAGACCGGCACATTGGAGTACGTGCACACATAGTTCTGGATCGTGGGGTATTGCGCGATTGTGTATGGGCTTCCCATGGCGAGAAACACGGTCTTATCGTTCGCGGCCTTGACTACATTTCTCAGTACCGATGCAAGTCCGTGTTCGACCGCTGGCGAACCGTTATCCGGAAACACGTTCCGGCCCGCCGATGGAATTGCATAGACGGCAGCAATTATGTGCTCGGCGTTCACCGCCGATTCAAGCACGTACGAGCTCAGGAACGGAGCAAGGAGATCGTCGACGTAGATAATTCTTGCATCCGGCACCCGCATGCGAACTTCGCGCACCAGAGCGCGCCCATTGTCACCGCGCATATCGTTGGTGAAGACGAGCACCAGCAACTTATTACCAGCCGCAACGGGGCCATGATAGACGAACTGCGATGCCACGGGCGCACTTCTGGCCAGCGGCAGAACCTTGCGATTGTCGCGTACCAAGGTGACCGCCTCGTCGGCGATCTTCTGCGCCACGGCCACGTTCTCCGGGCGACTTACATCGCTGGTGACTGCGTTCAGATCCACGAAGCGATTCTTATACAGGCCCAATGCGGCTTTCGCACGCAGTATCTTGATAACGGATTCGTCGATTCGGCTTTCGGAAATCTCTCCATTCCTGACCGCTTGCAGCACCCCATTGTAGGCTCCATCCAGGTTTCCGGGGATCAAGACATAATCTGCTCCGGCCTTCAATGCCCCCACAGCCGCAAGCCCCGCGCTCTGCGGCGTGTTGCCTCCGAAGATGCGGGTTACGCCATTCATATCCATTGCGTCGGTAATTACGATGCCACGGAATCCCAGCTCATCTTTCAGCAGTCTGGTAGTCACGTTGTAAGAGATCGTGGCGACACGGGCCGAATCCGATTCGATGGACGGCACCGCAAGCTGGCCAATCATAACCGAATCTACGCCCGCAGCAATGGCAGCGCGGAATGGCGCCAACTCCACCTGGTGTAAGCGCTCGCGGGTGGCATTCACGCGGGAAACCGACAGGTGCGAATCCGTATCTGTGTCTCCGTGACCGGGAAAATGCTTGGCTGTTGCCATGGCATGGGCATCGTGCACCCCCTGGATATATGCCTTGACCAGAGCGCTGACTTCGGCGGGATCTTCTCCGAAAGCGCGCGCGTTGATGATCGGATTGTTAGGATTCGAGTTCAAATCCGCATCCGGGTAGAAATTCCAATGCACGCCCACGGCCCGCGCTTCGGCGGCGGAAATGCGTCCGAACTGGCGGGCATATTCCAAATTTCCCGTTGCGCCGACCGCCATTGCGTGCGGAAAGGGCGTACCGCCACGGAATCGCATGGGCAGGCCACGCTCGAAGTCTGCTGCAAACAATAAGGGAAGATCGCTATCGCGTTGCAACTGATTGGTCAGCGCTGCGGCTTCCAGCGGACTTCCCCGCTGCAGCAAACCGCTGTCTGCGGGGGAGGTGATCCCAAAGCCACCGAGGTGATACTTCTTCATTGTGTCGCGCAACTTGGCGTAGTCGGGGCCGCCAAAGTTCATGAAGTCGACCTTGGCCCAGACCATGAACAACTGCCCGACCTTTTCTTCCAGAGACATTTTTCGCAGAGTCTTTTCGGCCCAGCGGGCGGCTGCCGGATCGTTGGCAGCTGCTACGTCATCTGCTGCTGCAACGCCTGCAAGCAGAAGAAGAGTTACGAGAACAAGCAATTTATTGCACATGTTGGAAACATAGCACCGATAATGGTGGGCGGTATCGTTAGTTACACCAAAGAGTCCGTTTTTCTCAATCACGAGATACCTGGTCTTCGGAACCGTGGGATGCACCACTTTCGAGGATAGAATGTCTGCATGTGCCTGGCAGAGGGAAATGGATTGAAACGTCTATTTGCGATTTTTCGAGCTGTGCCTGTTCTTCTGTTCATCGCAGCATTTTCCGGAACATTGCTTTCTCAGGCTGTGAAGCCCCGCGACAGCTCCACGGCAGTCAATCGCGAAAGTGCCCTTGCCAGCATCGATGAAATCATGAACTCGGCGGTTTTGCACGAAGCCATTCCGGGCGGCGTCGTGCTGATTGGACACAACGGCAAGGTGGTCTATCGCAAGGCTTTTGGCTGGCGCTCGCTGGAACCCAGCAAAGAAGCAATGACCGTGGACACAATCTTCGATCTTGCTTCCCTGACAAAGTGCATTGCCACGACGACGTCCGTCATGAAGCTGACGCAGGAAGGAAAGCTCCGGCTCAACGACCCTGTGGCAACCTACCTACCCGAGTTTGCCCGGAACGGCAAAGAGCACATTACGCTCCGTCAACTGCTTACGCACTTCTCAGGCTTGCGAGAGGATTTCGACCGAAAATTGTCTTGGACGGGACGCGACGCCGCTTATCAGATGGCGATGGACGAAAAGCCCATCTTCCCTCCAGGCTCGCGTTTTCATTACAGCGACATCAACTTTGTGACGCTCGGCTTCGTGGTGGAGAAAGTCTCCGGCATGGGTCTGGACGAATACAGCGCAAAGTATGTATTCGGTCCGCTCGGAATGAAAAACACGCGCTTTCTTCCGCCTGCCGAGTGGCGTCCGCGCATTGCGCCCACCGAATATGGCGGGGATCATCAGATGATGCGCGGCAGCGTACACGACCCGACCGCGTTGCGAATGGGTGGCGTGGCGGGCCATGCGGGACTGTTCTCTACAGCCGATGACCTGTCGAAATACGCGCTGGATATGCTTTCGGGCTTTCACGTTCTTTCGCAATTGTCAGTGGAGAAGATGTCTACGCCGCAGCAACCTCCTACGGCGGCCTCACTGCGCGGGCTGGGCTGGGATATCGATTCGCCTTATTCAAGCACTCGCGGCGAGTTTTTCCCGGTCGGCTCCTTTGGGCACACCGGTTTTACGGGGACCTCGATCTGGATCGATCCAGTGAGCAACACCTATGTGATCCTGCTGACGAATGCTGTTCATCCGCATGGGCACAACCAAGCCATGCTTTCACTGCGATCTCGCGTGGCCTCAGCCGCAGCGCAAAGTTTGGGGCTCAAGGTTTCAGATGACCAGAAGCTGCGGCTTGCGCGTATCACCGGCTACAACGAGGCAATGACAGCAGCACGCCTGGTGACGTCGCGCAATGGGTCGGTGCGCACCGGCATTGACGTACTCGAGGGCCACGAATTCGCCGAGCTTCGCGAGAACCGGGAGAGAACCAAAGTCGCGATTGTCACCAACCATACGGGGATGGACTCGCGGGGCAATCGCACAATCGATATGCTGGCCAAGGCGCGCGGCATCGAACTCGTGGCTATCTTCAGCCCTGAGCACGGCGTAAAGGGAACCGTGGATACAACGGCGATTTCGGATTCGAAAGATGCAGCGACCGGGACTCCTGTGTACAGCGTTTACGGAGACTCCGACGCGAAGCGCCGTCCCTCGCTGGAAGTTCTGAAGTCCGCCGATGTGGTCGTGTACGACATTCAGGACATCGGCACGCGCTTTTACACCTACGAGACGACGCTTGGCTACTTTCTTGAAGCGGCAGCAAAGACGGGAAAACGAATCTTCGTGCTCGACCGGCCTAATCCGATCAACGGTAGCTACGTTCAAGGACCTATAAGCGACAAGGGTCGTGAAAGCTTCATTAATTACGGACAGGTCCCGATTCGTCACGGCATGACAATCGGCGAGCTGGCCCGCTTTTACAATTCCGAGCACAACATCCATGCAGAGCTGACTGTGGTTCCGCTGGAGGGATGGCAGCGCGGCGATTGGCTGGATTCAACGGGGATTCTCTGGATCAATCCTTCTCCGAACATGCGCAGCCTTACGGAAGCCGCGCTCTATCCTGGTGTGGGCATCATCGAAACAACTAATGTCTCGGTCGGGCGCGGAACGGATACGCCCTTCGAACTCGTGGGCGCTCCATGGATTCATCCGGTAGAGCTGGCTGCGTATTTGAATGCAAGGGCCATCAACGGAGTGCGTTTTGTCCCGACTGAGTTCACGCCCAGCACCGACGTTTACGCACAGAAAAAATGCGGTGGCGTAAACATCATCGTTACGGATAGAAATGCGCTCGATGCGCCCGAGCTGGGAATTGAGATCGCGTCCGCGCTCCACTCGCTGTATCCGGAGCAGTTCCAGACGAAGAAGCTGGATCGCCTGATGGTCAATGATGCATCCATGCAGGCGATCATCGCAGGACAGGACCCGCGACAAGTGTGGATGAACTGGGTCGATGCGATAGAACTTTTCAAGCCCATCCGGGCCAAGTATCTTTTGTATTGACCACTGCACGCTAGTTCGGGGCCGGGAGAGCGATAGCGATGGGATTGAATGTGCTGGATGTTGCCGTGATCGTTGCGTATCTGGCCTGCGTTACCCTGTTCGGCATGCGCTTCCGCAAGCGGCAGAGCACACTCAATGGCTACTTTCTTGCCGAAAGAACGATTCCATGGTGGGCCATTTCCCTGTCCATCGTCGCGGCGGAAACCAGTACGCTCACCATCATCAGCGTGCCCGGACTGGCATATGAGAAGGACTTCCGATTTCTACAGCTTGTGATCGGTTATCTGGTCGGGCGCGTAATCATCAGTCTTCTCCTGATCCCGCATTACTTCCGTGGCGACCTCGTCACCGCGTATCAACTGATTGAGCGTCGCTTCGGACAGAAATTGCGATCGCTGACCGCGGGACTGTTCCTGATCACGCGGGCTGCTGCCGAAGGGGTTCGAGTCTTCGCCGTGGCCATTGTTGTCGGCGTTGCGCTCTCCAACCTGCTTGGCGGATTCAGCGACTTCGGCCGTGACGTCGCGGCCATTACGATTGTCAGCGTGCTCACATTGATCTATACGTTTGAGGGCGGCATGGCCGCTGTCATCTGGACTGACGTTGTGCAGCTGTCGGTTTACGTTGCAGGAACACTGGTTGGCCTCTTCACTATCTTGCATGGTGTTCCGGGCGGCTGGCATACCGTCCACGCCCTGGCTTCGGAGGCCGGGAAGTTCCGCGTCTTCGACTTCTCGTGGAACTTCTATGCGACCTATACGTTCTGGTCCGGATTGATCGGAGGCACGTTCCTGACCACGGCCAGCCACGGCACGGACCAGCTAATTGTTCAACGGTTGCTTGCCGCCAGAAGCGAACGGCAGTCTAAAATCGCGCTGCTGGCCAGTGGCATCATTGTGATCTTCCAGTTTTCGTTGTTCCTGCTTATCGGCGCCATGCTCTACGCGTTCTACAAGTTGTTTCCGCCGGCGGTTGCTTTCACAAGAGCGGACACTATTTTCCCTACCTTCGTGGTCACTCGCATGCCACACGGAATCAGTGGGCTGCTGATCTCGGCAATTCTTGCAGCAGCGATGGCCAACCTGAGCGCGGCACTCAACTCTCTATCCTCGACGACAATCGTGGACTTCTATTCGAGAGTGAATCCGAATGCGAGCGAGCAGCACCGGGTGTTTCTATCACGGATGGCAACGCTGGGGTGGGGCGTGGCACTGTTTGGTCTGGCGATCCTGGCTCGCAGCGGAGGCAAGGTGCTTGAAGTCGGCCTGTCCATCGCATCGGTCGCCTATGGATCGCTCCTCGGGGTCTTCCTGCTGGGAGTCCTGACGCAGAAGGCATCCGAGGAAGGAGCTATGGCTGGAATGCTGTGCGGCTTTCTGCTGAATCTATACCTGTGGAGATTCACGAAGATTCCGTTTACGTGGTATGTCGCCGTGGGGAGCATCATTACGTTTGTGATTGGCTATGGCGCAAGCTATTTTCTGCTCAGGAGCGCTTCGCCTGAACTCATAGCTACAGACGCGGAGTAGGGGAAGAAATGCGGACTGGTGTTCTTAAGACGGAGCAACAGAACAGCGTCTCCGCCGATCTAGACAGGCTCAGTGCGCTCGAAATTGCAACGCTGATGAATCGGCAGGATGCCAGCGTTTTGCGAGCGGTCCGCAAGACGCTGCCGCAGATTGCAATGGCAATTGACTTGATCCGCGATCACCTTGCACAAGGGGGACGCCTCATCTACGTTGGCGCCGGAACCAGTGGACGCATCGGGGCGATGGATGCTGCCGAGTGTCCGCCAACGTTTGGCACCGATCCATCGATGATCCAGTTTGTGATTGCCGGGGGTGAAAGCGCCTTGGCACGGGCAACCGAATCAAGCGAAGATTCCGAGGAACTGGGAATCAGCGACATGGCCGCCCGCAAGCCCGGCAGGAAAGATATCGTGGCAGCTCTATCCGCCAGCGGACGCACGCCTTACACGATTGCGGCACTGAAATACGCTGCGAAAAAGGGCGCAGCCACCATCGCAGTCACTTGCAATGCAGAGTCGGAACTGGCGAGCGTCGCCCAAATTGCAATTGAAGCCAGCGTCGGACCGGAAGTGCTCACCGGATCGACTCGCCTGAAGGCCGGCACAGCGGAAAAGCTTATCTGCAACATGCTGACGACCGGCGCATTGGCTCGGCTTGGCTATATTTACGACAACCTGATGTCCAATCTTCCTCTCACAAACAAAAAACTGATTGAGCGCGGAATTTCCGTTATTCAACAAGTCGCCAAAGTGGATCGGGCTCTTGCTCTGAGCACCTTGGAAACCGCAGACATGAAGGTTTCCGTTGCTCTCGTGATGCTATGCGCGAGGGTCTCTAAATCGCACGCCATTCGGCGGCTCGGACGCGCGCGGGGGAGCGTTCGTTTGGCAATTGAAGGACATCAAAGGCCGGACGCAAGCCAACGGAAGGCCTGATGGGGCCGCTAGGAATTCCATAAAAAGACCAGAATCCTGATGACGCGAGACGTCGGCTGAGTGGAATCAAAGACGTATCTCTCCCGTTGACAATCGCGGTTACTACAACTAACATCTTGGTACTCAGCGATGTCTACAGGATAACGCTCAGGAGGGCTCATATGGGGTGCTGCAGCGGACCGGGCGCGCATCTTTTCGCTAGAATTAACAACGAAATTGTCATTCTCAAGGGTTTAGCGCATACTTTTGAATCTCTACGCGCAAGGCGCGGCCTGCGTCCAACCTCGCCGAACCTCGGAAGTACCTTGGTGGAGGCTGTTCGGCAGGCAGGTAATGATATTCCTGCTGAGCTCGAACAGGACTATGCGACGGTCTTGATTGAGGTGTTCATGCGCTACTGCGAGAGTGGACAGCTCTGCCAATATTCAGCCGTTTAGGGCTACAACCTTGTAGCAGTCGCGAAAAAGTTCGGAACGCGGTGTTAGTTTTCTAACCCGCGTTTGTTTTTTCAGAGGCCTGCATCTCCGCCAATCGTCTCGCGCAAGGTTTGCTGGGCTGAGTATGACGCCATTGATACGCCAACACAGTGTTCGCGCTTTGTCGTGACACAACCACAGTTCGCGCCCTGAAAACGGAATTCTCAAGCGGAGCCTGTCGGCTGTGGGGAGCCGAGGACGCACTTCTGCCGTTGACAATCGAGACTACTACAAATAGCATCCGGGCGTGCGGCAATATAAGCTCTAGGAGGACTCCGATGGGATGTTGCGGTGGGCCACAGGGATACATATACGCCAAAATTAATGGCGAACTTGTCAGCCTCAAAGGTATCAAGGGAATTTTCGATTATTTCCGCTCAACGGGTGGCTTGCGTCCAGATTCGCCGGACCTTGGAGATACTTTGGTCAAGGCGGTTCGGGAGGCGGGTAACGACATCCCGGTAGAGATGGAACAGGCTTATGCGACGGGTTTGAAAGATCTTTTCGCGTTCTACTGCAAGACCGGACTCTTTTGCGCAGGTACAGAAGAGTAAGCTAACGGCTTGCCACATCACATCGCAGCCCAGCTTTATTTGCGCGCGTCAACCCACTCTCGCAAGGCCCGGCACATAGTGGACTCAGCAGATCCGCTGTAAAGCTCTAACTGCTAAAGACGTTTTGTCATGAAGATGGCGTCTATTTTGCGATTGTAATAACGCGGCAAAACTTTGATTCGCTTAAAACCGTGTTTATCGTAAAAAGCTAATGCCGAGTGGTTGTTAACTGCCACTTCCAACACCACCATGAATGCGGTCATCTTGCGCAGCTTCTCAGACATCGCATCGATCAGCATGGTGCCGAGGCGGTGACGACGAGCATCGGGATGCACATCGATGGTGATGATGTGACCGTATCCCTCGCGCTGGTAATGAAAGGTCACGAATCCGGCAATAAGGGGGCGCGATGGACCTGGTTGGACCTTCGGCTTCAGAACGGGCTTCACTCCACTGCCAGTTTCCTCATCCGCTTCATCTGGTGGAGCGTTCCATTCGGCCACAATCGTATAAGAACGGCGCTGCTCGATAAAACTGGCAAGTTCGGGGCGGCTATAAGCAATTCCCGGCTCGAAGCAGAGACGATCCAGTGCAAACAGCGCGGGAAAATCACGCTTCTCATAATCGCGCAGGGTAAAGATAGGAACTGTCGAAGGCATCGGTCAGATCTAATGGTACCAGATCGTTGGAGCTCCGCGCCGAAGGTTTCGGGCGGGTTAAATGCCGACGGGAAGTGCCCAAAGCACCTCCCGTCTTGAAGCAAAGATTAGGCTATCTTGCGCGAGCGAGCTAAGCAATCCATGAACAGACTCAACATTTCCTGGTTGAAGCGCGGAATATCCGATGGCTGGCGACTGGAGACCCAATTACCGTCGAGCACCACCTCATTGTCTTTCCAGAAAGCCCCAGCATTACGAAAATCTTCCTGAATAGTTTGATAGCTTGTCAGGTGCCGTCCCTTAACCAGGCGCGCGGAGACCAGCAGCCATCCGCCGTGGCAGATGAATGCAACAGGACGACGAGTCTGATCGATGCGTCGGGCAAAATCTTGCGCCAAGGGCTCTTTTCGGAGAGAGTCAGCATTCTTCTCTCCCCCGGGGAGCAAAAGCGCGTCAAATTTGTCCGGATCGGCGTCAGCGAGCGTCTGATCCACTTTGACTTTAACCGTTGGCTTATCGTGCTTAACAGCCTGGATTTCGCCGGGGTGTGGGGCAATCAAGACGGTCGTAGCTCCAGCTTCATCAAGCGCTTTGCGGGGCTCAAGAAGCTCAGATTCTTCAAAAAGATCAGTGGCCAGAATGGCCACGCGGAAACCTTTGAGGCGCTCGGACATGGTTCTCCTCCATCACGTACAACTGATTTGATGCAGAACCAGCTCTCAAGGTTTGATCAGCTGAGAGGGATTAGACTAGTGGTGCGTTTGAGCTGTCCGCAAGCGGCGTAGATATCCAGTCCACGGGGACGGCGGAGATAGGCCGGAACGCCGCCAGCGATAAGTATCTTCTGAAAGACGTCAATGGCTTCGCGGGATGGAGTTCGGAAGGGAATCTCAGAACCTGGATTGAGTGCAATCAGATTGACCTTGGCGCGAATCCCGCGCAGAAGTTCCACTACTTCCCTGGCATTCTCCGCACTGTCGTTGACTCCTTCCAGCAACACATATTCGAACGTGACATGCTCGCGAGGCCGGAGCGGGAATTGGCGCGCAGCTTCAATGACGGACTTAAGATTCCACTTGCGGTTGATGGGCATAACCCGTTCGCGAAGCTCATCATTGGAGCCATTGAGCGAAATGGCCAGATGTGGCCGAATGGGCTCGGAAGCGAGATCAAGAATTCGCGGAACTATGCCTGAAGTTGAGACCGTCATGCGCGAATCGGAAATGCCCGTCCCTTCGGAAAGCAGTCGAACGGCACGGGTGAAGTTTTCGTAATTCAGAAATGGCTCGCCCTGCCCCATGAATACAAGGTTGATCCGGTCACGCCCCAGCCTGATGCCATGATCGTTCAGCACCAGCAGTACCTGGCCCACGATTTCTCCGGCGGTAAGGCTGCGCTGCAGACCCAGAAGCGCAGTCATGCAGAACCGGCAGTTCACCGCGCATCCGGACTGGGACGAGAGACAGATGGTTGCGCGCTGGCCGGGCGGATTGCGGGTATCCCGAACTTCGGTATGAGAAACATCTGGCTGTTCCCCGGTTTCCTCTTCTTCATCTTCGCAATCGGGCATCCAGACGGTTTCAACTGTTTGCCCGTCGGAAAAGCGGACCAGGTAGCGGACAGTTCCATCACGGGAGACAAAGCGCTGGTCAACTGCAGGAAAGCCCGTGCAGTACCCGGCTGAGGCGAGACGGGCACGCAGGGATTTTGCCAGCGTCGAGATGTCGTCCAGGCGGGTCAGGCGCTGACGATAGAGGGCATCGAAGAGCTGACGCCCCCGGAACCGGGGCTCCCCAAGATTCTCGACCAGCGCCGTAAGTTCCTCAATCGAGAGGCCCAAAAGTTCGAATTGTGAATGTGCTGTCATGCATCTAAGCCCAGAGGTGTCCCAGAACACCGCAGGCACGCCATAATCTTCTATGATTGTACAGCGTGGTCTTCGAGAAGAGGCTGCGAGCAACCCCGGCGAATCCGGTAGAACGCTACGTGCGAAATCGCCCGCGCAATTTAGGTCTACGACCGAAAGGGGTGCCGATGAATGGAGAAACAAGTTTGAGCGCAGCACTACGCAATGTACGGAGAACAGTACTTCCCAACGGGCTCACGATTATCAGCGAAGAAATGCCGCATATCCGGTCGGTATCGGCGGGCGTGTGGATTCGGACGGGGTCGCGGCACGAAGCCCCTGAGGTGAACGGAATATCTCACTTTGCCGAACACATGGTCTTCAAAGGCACTACCACCCGCACGGCGGAGATGATTGCCCGTGAAGTGGATTCCTTTGGCGGAAACCTCGACGCATTCACCGCCAAGGAGTGTGTGTGTTTCAACGTCAAGGTGCTGGACGAGCATTTGAGCGACGCCATGGACGTACTGGCCGATCTGGTCCTGAACCCTTCCTTCAACGACACGGATGTACGGAAGGAGCGAGGCGTGATCCTGGAAGAGATCAAGATGGATGAAGACAATCCGGATTATCTTGTCCACGAGATATTCGTGCAGAATTTCTGGAAGGATCACCCGCTCGGAAGGCCAATTCTCGGGACCCGCGAGACGGTGAAGAGGTTTGGCCCCGCGCTGCTGTTCGACTACTACAAGCAGCGCTTCCTGGCCGGCAACATGGTGATTGCGGGGGCCGGGAACCTGCAACACGAGAAATTTCTTGAACTGGTGACGCGCAAGTTTGGCCACCTGCCCGCCCTCAGTAGCGAACTTCGCGACATGGCGCCCAAGCCGACGGCGAAGATTTCGCTGCGGAACAAGAAATCTCTGGAACAGGTACAGCTCTGCATCGGAGTTCCCTCCTACTCCATCTCGCATGAGAACCGCTATGCGTCGTTTATCCTGAACACCTTGCTGGGAGGCGGAATGAGTTCCCGGCTCTTCCAGAACATACGCGAAAAACAGGGTTTAGTTTATTCAATCTTCAGTGAATTGAATCCTTATCGCGACACGGGCTGCCTCGCGGTGTATGCGGGAACTTCAAGGGATTCCGCGCCCAAGGTGGTGCAATCGGTTTTGAAGGAGTTCCGCGATCTGAAGGATGCAGCGGTTACCAGGGAAGAACTGGTCCGGGCCAAAGCACAATTAAAGGGCAGCCTGATGCTGAGCCTGGAATCTTCCATGTCGCGCATGAGCAATCTGGCGCGGCAGGAGATGTACTACGGCCGTTTCTATGGCATGAACGAGATTACAGACAAGATCGAAGCCGTAACGGCAGAAGAAGTTCAGAAGGTTGCGCAGGAATTCTTCGTCGCGGACCAGATTGCAGTGACAGTCTTGGGAAATCTGAGTGGATTGAAGATCTCACGCGAAAATATTGCTTGCTGACAGTTGAGCAAGTCGCTCTTCCCTAAGGACATCCATGGCGATGTCCTTTTTCATTTCCTGAAAGGCCTGAAGTCGCGCTAGATTAACATCTTTTGCTGGTCCGCCCTGACATTTTTTGTCATTACCGAGGTACTGGTATGCTTAAAGGTAAACAAGGATTGTAAGTTGTGAGATCGCTAAGTTGTTGTCCCTGCGCGACCTAAGGTTTCACCGGCACTGATTGTGCGAAATGGCAAGGCTATTGCTTTTAGTGTTGGCATGTCCGCGTTGTGAAGGACAGATTTTCTGAACCAGCATGACATCACGAATGGAGAGAATTATGCGTAAACAGAAGGGCTTCTCGCTGATCGAGCTTCTCATCGTCGTGGCAATCATTCTTATCATTGCCGCCATCGCTATCCCCAACCTGCTTCGCTCGCGCATGGCCGCAAATGAAGCTTCTGCCGTTGGATCGGTCCGGTCCATCAACACCGCCGAAGTTACCTATGCTTCAACCTATCCGGATGTAGGTTTTTCGCCGGACCTCAAGAGCCTGGGCGATAACGGTACGGCGACAAACTGCGCAGCTGGGAAGTCCACGGACAAAACCTACGCATGCATTATCGACTCTGTTCTGGCCTCTGGCGCGAAGAGCGGCTACACCGTTGCGGCCAATGGCACACAGGACGCTACCTCAAAGCTCTACACCACCTACCTGGTTACGGCCATACCGCAGAAAGTGGGCACCACCGGACAGCGCAGCTTCTGCAGCGACCAGTCTGGCGTGATCTTCAACGATCCCACGGGTGCCATTGCCGCTGACGACACAGCTTGCACCGCACTCAAGGCACTCCAATAACAGTATCGGGTTAGAACAGCAAAGGCACCAGGAAAACCTGGTGCCTTTCTAAAACTGATCGCCTGCTCGATTCACCGATGGCGAGGCAGTGGCAGATCAAACTCGCCAGTGAACGAACTTGCATCTCCGATAAAAATTTGACGATACCACCGGAGACCTCCTATGCCCAAACAGAAGGGATTCTCGTTGATCGAGCTTCTCATCGTTGTGGCCGTCATTCTGATCATAGCCGCCATTGCCATACCGAGCTTTCAGCGGTCGCGCATGGCCGCAAATGAAGCATCCGCGGTTGGTTCACTGCGATACATCCATACCGCTCAGATCACCTACGCCCAGACCTACCCGGAAGTTGGTTACGCCTCCGACCTGGCAACGCTTGGGCCGGGGCCAGTGTTTGGCGCCAATCCGAGTTCAACAAACGCAGTGCTACTGGACAATGTTCTGGGCGCCCCCACACCTGGTGGCTCTGCGGCAACTAAGGGAAATCCAAAGAGCGGATACCTTTTTTATGTAAGCGATGCTGCGGGAACTCCGGTCAGCAGCTACTCGTGCAATGGCGATCCGGTCACCCCCGAGCAGACTGGCAAGCACTTTTTCTTCAGCGATCCCTCCGGCGTGATTCGCTCAAACGAGACCAAGGCTGCCACCGTGACCGACAACCCTATTTAGATTTAGTAAGCACTGCGGTAAAAGAAAAAGTAATCAAAGGACAGCTCGTCGCTGCCCTTTCGTTTTTCTCACTCACCATCAAAGGTATTCTGACGCGCCACACGCCCTCGTCTATAATGCTCGCAACGCTAATGCCTGCTATCGAGATTCACGGACTGGAGAAGTCCTACAAGACCGGGTTCTTCGGGAACAAGCTGAAACAGGGTCTGAAACCGCTAACGCTGTCGGTAGAAGAAGGCGAGGTTTTCGGCTACCTCGGTCCGAACGGCGCGGGAAAGACGACCACCCTGAAGCTATTGCTGGGGCTCGTGTTCCCCAGCGGCGGCACCGCCAGGATTCTGGGCCGCGATCTGAACGATATCGAAGTGAAGCGCTTCATCGGCTTTCTGCCCGAGCAGCCGTATTTTTACGACCACCTGACCCCGCTGGAACTTCTGGACTACTACGCCAGGCTGAGCGGCGTGGACCCGCGCGAGCGCAAACGCTCGGTGGACACGGCGCTGGCCCGCGTGGGGATGACCGCTTCCGGCAAGACGCAACTTCGCAAACTCTCAAAGGGAATGCTGCAAAGGGTCGGAATCGCGCAGGCCATTGTCCATAATCCGAAACTAGTGCTGCTCGATGAGCCCATGAGCGGACTCGATCCCATTGGTCGGCGCGAGGTTCGCGATCTGGTGCAGGAATTAAATGAAGAGGGTAAGACAATCTTCTTCTCCACCCACATCCTGAGCGATGCGGAAACCCTCTGCGATCGTGTTGCGGTGCTGAACAAAGGTGAGCTGAAGGGCGTGGGTGTAGTGGCGGACCTGCTTCGCCAAGTCAGTGGCGAAGTGGAAGTGGTTTGGCAGGGCGCAAAAGCTATTTCGGCGCTCTCGGCGCTCGGCGCGCGATGCCATGCAACGGGCGACACGGTGCGGGCAGTGCTGCCGGAGCGCTTGCTCGAAGCAGCTCTGGATGCCTTGCGCGTGAACCATGCTCGGCTCACCAGAGTGACTCCGGTGCAGGCAACTCTGGAAGACTATTTTCTGGCGCGGGTTGGAGAAGAGAAGTCGGCCGAGGTAACGGCATGATCGAGCGGATTACGGCGATTGCCCGCAACACCTTTCGCGAAGCCGTACGCGACCGGGTACTTTACAACCTCATCCTGTTTGCCTTGCTGATCGTTGGCTCTTCCCTGCTGGTGGGGCAGATCTCGGTGGCCGTCGATCGCATTGTGCTGGTCAATCTAGGGTTGACAGCGATCTCGTTCTTCGGCATCGTGATAGCCATTTTTATCGGCATCGGATTGGTTTCAAAGGAAATTGAGAAGCGGACACTGTACACGGTTCTGGCAGCGCGTCCGGTGCGGCGCTGGGAGTTCATTACGGGCAAGTTCCTTGGCCTGGTAATGACCTTATTGGTAAACGCGCTGGCGATGAGCGCGGGATTCTTTGCGGCGGTGGCATTTGTATCGCATGGCCTGGGACATGGCGACCTGCAATTGGTGACCGCGATCTACTTCATCCTGCTTCAGTATGTGCTGATCACGGCGCTGGCGCTGCTGTTCTCTACCTTTTCGTCACCGCTATTCTCCTCGATTTTTGCATTTGCCACCTTCGCCATTGGAACCTTTGCCGAAGACCTGCGTGGCTTTGCCCAAATGGCATCAGGGCTGCCCCGCTGGCTGATGACCGGAGCAGCATACTTGATGCCTAACTTCGCCGCGCTTAACGTAATCAGCGAGGTAGCCCATAACACGGCAGTTCAACCGCGACTGATACTGCTGAACACCCTTTACGTTCTGGTGTACACAGCTGCTTTACTGACCGCGTCGGTTTGGATATTTGAGCGTCGCAACCTGAAATGACCAGAGATTCGCAAATCCAGACAAGTTGTGCGCTGCTGTTGACTTTGCTGCTGGCGGCAAGCATAACGCTGGTTTACCAGATAGATCGCGTGCGCGCCGACGAACCCTTGCAGGAGGTTCTCTACCTCCCCTCTCCAACGGTAGTGAAGCGATTAAGCCTGGGCTACTCTGGCCTGCTTGCCGACATATACTGGACAAGGGTGGTGCAGTATTTCGGCGCAAAGCACAAGGCAAAAGCAAAGCAGTACCTGATCCTCGAGCCCCTGCTCGATATGACAACGTCGCTGGATCCCAAGCTGCTTCCGGCTTACCAGTTCGGCTCGGTTTTTCTGGCGCAAAAGCCGCCAGAAGGAGCGGGAAATCCGGTGGCAGCAGCGCAACTGGTTGAAAAAGGTATTCGGGAGAATCCGACGGCATGGCGGCTTTATTACGATCTGGGCTACATCTACTGGCTGGAGTTGAAGAATCCTAGGAAGGCAGCCGAGGCGTTCGAACGCGGTTCGCACGTTCCGGGCGCCCATCCTTGGATGAAAGTTATGGCAGCGGCCCTGGAGGCTCACGCCGGTGAAACCGAAACTGCAATCTACATGTGGACCAACATCCTGAACAGCACCGACGACGCGAATCTGAGGGCGAATGCGATCAACCGGCTGCGTTGCCTGCGGGTGGACAGCGAGGTCAAAATACTTCAGGACCGTATCGACCAATTTACGAAGCAAAGGGGACGGCTGCCTTCGGGGTGGGAGGAATTAATTAGCGCTGGATTGTTGCACCGCACGCCGATCGATCCGAAGGACAATCCCTATCAGCTGGTAAGCGGGCGTGTGCAGGTTGCGCAGCCCGAACTCTTCCCTTTCATCAGACAAGGACTGCCGCCAGGAAAGGAAGCCGGGGATATACTCGGTCAAGAAGGATTCAAGGTCGTAAAAACTCAATGAAAAAATCAGTTACGGGAATTCTCCTGCTGCTGTTTTTCTGCGGTCACGCGCTGTGGGCTCAATCTCATGGGACTGATGTGCGGCAGCTGGCAGCAATGATCGATGCGCGCTATAACGGCATGAAATCTCTGCGAGCAGACTTCAACGAAGTCTATTCGGGCGGAAGGATGCGGCGTAGCGAGAGTGGAACGTTGTGGATTAAGAAGCCGGGGAAAATGCGCTGGGACTACACTTCTCCGCAAAAGAAAGTCTTTGTTACCAATGGGGCCACGGCGTGGTTCTATGTCCCAGGCGAGCATCAGGCACGTCGCACTCCGCTGAAGAAGCTGGACGACCTGCGCTCACCGCTGCGCTATCTGCTGGGACGCACGAAGTTGGAGAAAGAATTGCGCGGACTGTCGCTGGCCTTGGACGTGCGCCCGGAAAAAACGGGAAACGTGGTATTGCGAGGAATTCCCGTGGGAATGGAAGACCGCGTCTCTCAAGTACTGTTGGAGAGCGATGCACAGGGTTTCCTGCGCCGCATTGTGATGGACGAACTCGACGGAAGCCGAACCGAGTTTCGGCTTGAAAACCAGCGGGAGAATTTAGCAATAAGTGATGCGGAGTTTAATTTTCATCCCCCAGCAGGCGTGGAAGTACTTCAAAGCGAACAGCTGGAGCCCTGAACGCTGCGTGCAGGTTGATGCTTTGGAGCGGAACTTATCAGACCGGGATAAAAAGCATGTTCTCTGGGCAGCAATCCTTGAGCTTTCATAGTGTTACACTGAGGGGCGGGCTCGCCCTGAGCGCGCTCGCAGTGGGTGAAAGCGTATGGCCGAGTTTGTTATTCGCATGGCGGATGAACGCGGCAAGGTCCTTGAGAAGGCCGAAACCGGATTCTCTGCTGCGGAAATTCGTGACCGTTATCAGCAGTCCGGATATCTCGTTTACTGGGTCAAGCCGCGTGGCCTGATCTCCGGAGGCGAGATTCGGCTGCCGCGGCGACGCCGCGTCACCCTGGAACAGTTTGTCATCTTTAATCAGCAATTCCTGACCCTGATCAGGGCCGGTCTTCCCATCGTGCAGGCTCTGGAACTGCTTGCAAAACGGCAGCGGAACCAATACTTCCGCATGCTGCTGGAAGATGTACGCGACCGCACCAAAGGCGGAGAGCTGATTTCCGATGCATTTGAAAAGCAGGGTGCGTTCCCAAAAATTTATTCGACTACCTTGATGGCGGGCGAGAAGAGCGGCAACCTCGACGAGGTACTCTCGCGCTACGTTTCATTCCAACGGCTAGCCCTGAGTTTTCGCAAGAAGCTGATCTCCTCGCTGGTGTATCCAGTCATACTGATAGTGGGTGTAATCGCAATGATCATCATGCTGGTGACATTTGTGATTCCGAAATTTGCCGATTTGTTCTCGGACCTGAACCAAAAATTGCCGGCCATGACCGAGTTCACGATCAGCACGGCTATGACCGCGAAGAAGTTCCTACCACTGATTGCCTTGGCGGTTTTCACCATTTATGTCTTGGTTCGCCGCTGGGGCAAGTCGCCGAAGGGCGCAGAGACTCTGGACAGGTTCAAGCTGAACCTTCCAATACTTGGAAGCATCTGGCTACGCTACCAGATCGCGGTTTTCTCCCGTATGATGTCTACGCTGCTTTCCGGCGGACTGCCGCTGGTCACAGCACTGGAGACGGCGGGACAGTCAATGGCCAGCCGCCTGATCGTGCGTGGCATCTCTGACGCATCAAAACGCGTACGTGAGGGCCAAACGCTGGCACAGAGCCTTGAAAAAACTGGGGTCTTCCCGGATCTCGCAGTGGAGATGGTGGAAGTCGGCGAAGCCACGGGCGCACTGCCAACGATGTTGAGTTCGGTCGCTGAATTCTATGAGGAAGACGTTCAATCGGCGCTTGCGGCAGCAATGTCGCTGATCGAGCCCGCTATTCTTGTATTTATGGGAGTAGTGGTTGGATTCATCCTTATCTCCCTGTACCTGCCGATATTCAGTTTCACGACAGGTTGAGCGAGAGCGAGAAAAAACAAAGTTTAAACACGCAATTGCATGCACGATGCAGCGAGGGTTATGGCACAACAGCTTTTTATAGAGCCAATTCCAGACGCGAACGATGAGCAGCAGCGAGCACATGAACTGGCGCGCCGCTACCGATGCGAATATGTCGATCTGAAGGGGTTCAAGATTCAGCATGAGCTTTTCCGCAAGGTTCCGGTTGAGCTCATGTTCAGGTTTAATTTCATTCCGCTTGAAGAACTGAAAGACGGACGACTGGCCATTGCACTGGCCGACCCGAGCCAACTTACGGTGATCGACGAGATCAGCCTGCTGCTGAACCGCAGAGTTGTTCCGCGAGTCTCAACCCTCACCCAGATTACCGACATTCTGAAGAAGACCGAACAGTCGCAGCGCGTTTTAGACGAAGCTGGTGAAACCTTCACGCTGGATGTGGTCCATGATGATGATGGCAATGGCGATGAAACCATCTCGATCGAGAAGCTGACACAGGAAAGCGACATCAGCCCGATCATTCGCCTGGTGGATACGACGATCTTTACGGCCCTGCAGCGGCGCGCCAGTGATATTCACATGGAAACGGGTGACGACTGCGTGGTAATCAAGTACCGCATTGATGGAGTTCTGCAGGAGGCGATGAAGCCCATCGCCAAGGAACATCACTCGACCATCATCTCGCGTATCAAAGTGATGAGCGAGTTGGATATTGCAGAACGGCGCGTCCCCCAGGATGGCCGCTTCCGGGTGCGCTACAACGGACGCTTTATCGATTTTCGCGTCTCGATCATGCCCAGCATTCACGGGGAAGACGCAGTTCTTCGCGTGCTGGACAAGGAATCGATGAGCGAAAAGTTCCAGAAGCTGACCCTGGATGTTGTGGGTTTCAGCGATCATGACATTAAAAAGTTTCGGCAGTACATTGCGGAGCCGTACGGAATGGTGCTGGTGACTGGGCCTACCGGTTCGGGTAAGACGACAACCCTGTACGCCGCTCTTAACGAAATTAAATCAGACGAAGACAAGATCATCACCATCGAAGATCCGGTGGAGTACCAATTACGAGGCATCACTCAGATTCCGGTAAACGAGAAAAAGGGACTGACATTTGCCCGTGGACTGCGCTCGATTCTTCGACACGACCCGGACAAGATCATGGTGGGCGAGATCCGCGACCAGGAGACGGCGCAGATTGCCATCAACTCCGCGCTGACCGGTCACCTGGTGTTCACCACGGTTCACGCCAACAACGTGGTCGATGTGATCGGACGCTTCCTGAACATGGGTGTGGAACCGTACAACTTTGTTTCTTCGCTTAACTGTATTCTGGCTCAGCGACTGGTGCGACTCATCTGCGAGCACTGCAAACAACCAGTGCATTACAGCGACGCTCAATTGGAAGCCGCCGGATTAAAACCGGAGGAGTGGCGCGGCGTTCAGTTCTATGAAGGCCCAGGGTGCATTGAATGCGGGGGAACCGGTTTCCACGGTCGAACAGCGATTCACGAGTTATTGGATCTCACAGACCATATCCGCGAACTGATCCTGGAGCGGAAGCCCAGTTCGGAGATCCGGCGCGCTGCAGGCGAGGAAGGAATGCACTTTCTACGCGAATCGGCATTGGATAAGGTCAGAGCAGGGCTTACCACACTGAAGGAAATCAACAAAGTCACATTCATCGAGTCAACCCGATAATGGCCGAGAGAAAGAATGTAATTCGCCTGCCGCATGTCGCCTGTGAAGTCACACTGCAGGGCGTGGCCGCCGTGCGTGCGGAGGGCAAGACGAGCAGGATCAGTGCGATGCACTCCCGCGCCCTGGCTGCCGGGGTCCTGACACCGTCGCTCACAGCCCAAAACGTGCAGAATGCGCAAGCGCTCAACGAAGCTATCGAGCAGGCAATCTCGGCTGTGGGCGCACGCGGCCAGGACGTGATCGCCGTGCTGCCGGATTCTGCCATACGAGTGACCATTCTGGATTTCGATTCCCTGCCTGCAAAGCCGAAGGAAGCCGATGCCGCGGTTCGCTTCCGGCTTCGCAAGTCGCTGCCGTTCGATATTGAAAAGGCCGCGCTGAGCTTCGATGCGCAGCCAACTCAACAGGGATTGCACGTGGCAGCCTCAATCGTGCTGCAAAGCGTGCTTGACGAGTACGAGTCGGCATTCCGCGCGGCGGGCTGCTCTCCGGGAGTCGTTTTGCCTTCAACGCTGGGAGCACTCGGCGCCGTGGAAGCGCAGCACTCAACCCTGGTGCTGAAAGTTGGGCGGGACGCAACCTCGGTCGCCGTGGTGAAACACGGCCAACTTCTGCTCTTCCGAACACTGGAGGGAGTGGAAGCAGGAGCAGTGACTGCAGAGCGCATGGCTGACGATATCTATCCTTCGCTGGTGTATTACCAGGACAACTATGGCGAAAGCGTGGAACAGGTACTGGTAAGCGGAGTAGATAAATTGAGCGATGTTGCGTCCGCTCTGGAGGCACAGACCGGCGTGAAAGTACGAGAGTTGATCGGGGCTAAAGTGGTGGACGGGAACCTGCGCAGCGATTTTGCCGGCGCAATCGGAGCGCTGCTTTAGGCAATAGAAAGAGGAACAGGACCGTGCGATTAAACATCAATCTGGCAACGAAACCTTACCAGGACGTCCGCCGCGTCCTGATGCACTGGGGCGGTCTGGTGCTGCTGCTCGCGGTTGTCACGGTGGCGCTTCTGTGGACCGCGGTTTCGACCTGGCTACAATCGCGCGATGTAAACACTAAGATTTCGGTATTAAAATCCGAGATAGCAGGACTGGAGCGGCAAAATACCGAAGCACATGCCGTATTGCGGCTCCAACAGAATAGCCCGGTGCTGGAAAACTCAAAATTTCTGAATGGATTAATTGCGCGCAAGTCATTCTCGTGGACACGTGTGTTCATGCAATTGGAAGAGATCATGCCGCCGAGATTGCACGTGGTCTCGATTTCCCCGAAACTGCAACCCAACAGCAATACCGTCGAAGTTCACCTGACAGTTGCGGGAAACTCACGACAGGCCGCAGTGGAGATGGTGAAACGCCTCGAGCAATCGACCTCATTTCGCAATGCACGCATCACCGAAGAGAGCGAAGTACATGATATCGGCTCGCCGGATACGGTGAAGTTCCAGGTGACAGCTCGGTACGTGCCCTCGGAAAGACCCCCGGCAAGAGAACCAGCAGAAAGCAAAATCGCGGAAACCAAGAAAGGGGCGCGATGATTAGCGGACTCCGGGATGTTCGAGCACAGCTCCTTGTGGTTGTGGCAGTGCTGGTGTTATTGGACGTGGCCGCTATCGTACTGCTGCTGTCTCCGGCAGGTCGTTCGCGCGGCGCACGGCAGCGGGAGTATGAAAGACTGCGCACAGAAAAGATAGAGAAGACCGCGGAAGTAACTCCTGCCATCGGCATGGATCGGAAGCTCGCAACAGCACGCGAGCAAATTGCGCAACTCAAGCGAGAACGGCTAGCACAGCACTATTCGACGATGTCCGAGCAGATCTCAGTTCTCGCGGCGGAATCCGGCGTGGGTATATCCAATGTTAGATACGACGAGCGCACGGGTGAGAAAAATATACCGGCGGGATATGAGAGCGTCGGCATCTCGATTCAGGTACATGGCAGTTACGAACAGGATATGCGATTCATCAATGCAGTCGAACGCCAGAAAATGATGTTCCTGATCGACGCTGTTACCTTCCAGGGAGCGAAAGATGGCACGCTCAGAGTTTCGGTTCACCTTTCCACCTTCCTAAGGAGCGCTGCATGAAGGCGGGAACAGAAAACAAAACCGAGGTTCGTATCGCCATAGTGCTAGTCGTACTCGCGATCCTGACCGTGAGCTGGACGCTGATGCGAGGGCGGAAGGGGGTTCCGGCCGAAGCGAGTGTCCCCTCGGCCGGCAAACCTCAGGTAAAAGGGACTGCACAGAGCAGCGAATCGATTGATCCAAGGCTGCACCTGGACTTGCTGGCCAATGCTGAAGACGTGAAATACCACGGCAAAGGGAGGAATATTTTTAGCGCCGCTCCGGAGCCTGTGGAGATTCCAAAGGTGAAAATCTCGCCCCTGCTGCGCAAACAGGAAGAGGCGAGACGAAATCTTCCTCCGCCACCCCCGCCGATCACGCTGAAGTATTTTGGGTTAGCAAGCGCCAAGGGCGAACAAGCGAAAGCATTCCTCTCGCAGGGCGAGGATATCTGGATCGCACGGGAAGGCGATGTTGTAAACCGCCATTACAAAATCGTGCGCATCTCGCCAAATGCTGTGGAAGTGGAGGACCTCCTGAATAATAACCGCCAGAACATTCCTCTGACGCAGGGATAATTTCATGATTGGGGCCAGAGTTCGGCGCAAGAGAAACAGAGAGAACGACTCCGGATACATGCTGCTGGTCCTGATGCTTGCCGTAGCGGTACTGACAATCGGGATGCTGGGCGTGGCGAGGAATTACCGGCGCAGCATCCAACGTGACCGCGAGGTAGAGATGATCCATCGCGGCGAACAGTATGCCCGCGCGGTTAAGCGTTACTACGTCAAATTTGGCAGATATCCGATCTCCATAGAGCAGTTGGAAAAAACGAACAATATCCGCTTCTTGCGTAAGAAATACAAGGATCCGATGGCTCCTGACGGGGAGTGGAAGGTTGCTCACCCCACGGATATAACTATAAAAATTGCCGGTGTCACTCCGACCAGCGGAGATTCGAGTACGGGAACGGGTATTGCAGGCAGCGGCGCATTCCAGACGAATTTCGGGGACAGCGGCAGCACCGCGAGCGGAACCCAGAATACCAGCGGTACCAGCAGTCCGGCACAGGAAGGGGGCGGCACAGCCAGCGGCTTGGGGGGTCCGGCAACCGATGCATCCAGTCCCGTGTTAGGCGGTGGCCCGGTTCTAGGCGTGGTGAGCAAAAGCAAGCTTGAGGGAATTCACTCATTCGGCCGTAAGACAAAATACAATGAGTGGTTCTTCATTTACGTTCCGGTTCAGGACACGGCCCAGGGACGTCTAATTACGGGTCCTTATAATCCGAACATGTATATGGGCGGAACCAATTCCGGACAGAGCACTTCCGGCAAAAGCTCCTTCAGCGGCGGACAGTCCACAACCTCTGGCACCTCCACGACCTTGGGTACCAATGCTACAACCACACCTTCACAGTAAGGAAAGTACGTTCGAACATGAAAAACCCCGTTCAGGAACGGGGTTTCGAACTTTTCGCTCGAGTACCGCGATTAGGCGTTGAAAGACGAGCCGCAGCCGCAGGTGCTCTTTACATTCGGGTTATCAAACTTAAAGCCCGCGCCTTCCAGCGTCTCGATGTAATCAACCGTGGCACCGTCCAGGTACATGAGAGAGGTCGCGTCGATGAAAACCTTCAGCCCGTCGAACTCGAAGGTCTTATCCATGGCTCCCGCTTCATTTTCAAACTGCATGCTATACGTGAACCCAGAGCAGCCACCGCCAACAACACCTACACGAAGACCGGTTGGAACAGGATTCTGCTGAGCCATTATTTCCTTCACCTTGGCAATCGCAGTAGGAGTGAGGGTAAGAGGGAGGCTCTTAACACCGGGGGTTGTTGTCGTGGACATTGGTGTAATTCTCCTTCGATAAAAGCTTAGTATAGCAAAAACCGAGCCATGAGGTCACATGCCACTTGACTACGGCCGCCCGCTCGGTATCTGCCTGCCCATTTGATGTGGCGCAGGACGCGGCAGTTGCAGAATTGCTGGTACAACGATTCTGCCCTCGTCTTTGAGGATCGATACAAAATATTTCGGTGAACGCCCACTGAAATCATGCTTATAATGCTCGCCTCAGATTTAGCTGGCCTGCATCCAGGGCCGAGCGAACAGAAGGTGATCGTATGGAACCGATGTATGTAGTGTTTGCCCTGTGGGCTGTGCTGACGACCGCATTGGTTATAGTGCTGATTTACCGCAGTGCATTATCCATGCACGAAGACAATCAACTCTTTCTGGATGAAGCCGAACAACACCTGGAAAGGGAGCAGCAGGACATTGTGCGAAGAATGGACCAGTTGCGTCCGTTCGTAAACATTCTCGGTATGGGCAGCGGGTTGCTCGTGCTGCTGATGGCAGGGCTGTGGTTGTGGCGCGGGTGGAACAGTATGTAGCCCTGACTCATTCTCCGTGAGGGCTACTCCTTGTGAAATGGCTCGAATACGAGCGGGTTCGGTCGGTTTACATTGCCGACGCGAACAACCGTTCTTCCTTCGAGAAAACCTATCAGCGATTCCTGGAGTATCTCCCCCCGCCAGCCATCCAGTACCTCAGGACGCGGCGTTTTTTCTTTATCGAGAAACCAGCGCACAATGTCCTGCAGATCGCTGGTTGTCGCCAGCAGCGCGGTGTCCACATTGGTTTCCGCCGCGAGATTACCAACAGCAACGGAAAGCAACTTGGTCAACACGTTCACCTGCGGCGGATCATCACGACGCTCGTTACTGGGAAGTTCTGATTCCGGAATCGAACGGGCCCGCGCGACTGCGTCCACTACATTCTGCTCCGCTTTTTTCAGCAAGCGGCTGTCGAGACCACGGATCGAGAAAAGGTCCTCCACTGTCGCAGGCGCACGCCTCGCTATCTCGATCAACATGCTGTCACCTAGCACGCGGGCAGCGGGAGCATTCAGGCTTTGAGCCTGCTTGTCGCGCCAGCGCCACACTTCCCTCAGCACAGCAAGTTGACGGCGGCTAAGCCGTGTACTTCCGGAAATTCTCCAGCGCTCATCCTCACGCATTACTGTTTTCACAAGGCGGTCGCACTCGCCGCGAATCCAACTGCTACGCTCAAGTTTTTCAGCACGCGCGAGAAGTTTTGCTCGCATGGGCATAAGATAGCGCACATCGTCCGCAGCATATTCAAGCTGTACCGGGCGCAGTGGGCGCTTGCGCCAGTCTGTGAAACTTTCACCGCCGTTGACGCGCGCATTGAGAATGCGCAAACAGAGATTGGTATGGGAGAGCGGATATCCATAGCCCAGCAGACCGGCAACGACTTGCAGGTCGAGCACGTGAGCCGGCGCAACTCCAGCGCCTTTAAAGCAAAACTTAATTTCCTGGCGGGCAGCAACCGTTACAATTTCGCGCTCTGGCGACGTGAGTAGCTCCCACATTGGCCGGAGATCCGGCAACACAACGGGATCGACAATGAAAATCTCTTCGGGGGTAGAGAGCTGCACCAGACAGAGCTCAGGCTCGTAGCGACCTTCCGAAATGAACTCAGTGTCCAGACCTATTACGGTTTGCGAGGAGAGCTTGCGCAGCAAGTCTTCGAGCTTCTGCGCTGAATCGATATAAAGTGCTTGGACTTGTGACATCAATAATTACGCGTACCCCGAAATTATTCTAAAGCAAAGCTGGCCCATGACCAGCTTTGCTTAAAAGATCGGCAGAAATCAGAAATGAGTCTGCCAGAATATCCCCTCATTCCTGCGCTGAGCTATACCTTGACGCTGGCCACGTTCTGTACCCAGGAAGCATGCCGTAATTCGCCAAGCACCTCGGGCGGAACGCAGTTATCAACCTGAACGATGGCCAGAGCCTGCTTGCCTTCGCGCCCAAGCGAGAAGCGAGCGATGTTGATGTTTCGAGAGCCAAGCAAAGTCCCGATCGAGCCAACCACACCGGGAGCATCTAGATTGGCAACAACCAGGAAGTTCCCGTCCAGATGAGATTCGATGTCGATCCCATTGAGCTGAATGAGACGAGGTGAGCCATGAACGATGGTGCCACTGCACTCGACCTCACCAGTTGGACCAGTAAGCTTCACGTTGATCACATTGACTCGCGCATCGGGTTCGGCGTGACTCTCGCGGACCACGACGCCACGCTCCTCTGCCGCGGCCTGAGCGTTGATGATGTTCGTGGGTTCATCCGAGTCAGACTGAAGAATCGCGGCAACGGCTGCACTGCGAATGACTTGCGTCTTCCACTCTCCAATCGGCCCTTCGAACTTCACGTCGATCTCCGACAGGTTTGAGGAAAACAACTGCGCGCAGAAACGCCCCAGCTTGGAAGCCAGCGCCATGTAAGGCTTAATTTGCTTGTACTCGACATCCGAAAGAGACGGCAGATTCACCGCATTCTGCGCAATTCCTTGCAGCAGATAGTCGCGCACCTGCTTAGCGATCTGAATGCCTACGGCCTCCTGACCTTCCTTGGTGGATGCGCCAAGGTGCGGCGTGGCCACCAGATTGGGCGCGGAGAGCAAGCCTGTGTTGCGGGTCGGTTCCTCGCAATAAACATCCAGCGCGGCGGCAGCCATCTGTCCGGAGCGGAGCGCAGCTTCAACAGCGTTTTCATCAATGAGCTCGCCGCGAGCGCAGTTCACCAGCCGCACACCAGGCTTCATCTTGGCGATCGTTTCAGCATTGATCATTCCGGCAGTCTGGTGCGTAAGCGCCAGATGCAGCGAAATGTAATCAGCCTGGGCGCATAGCGCGTCGACTGAAACCAGTTCGATGCCTAGTTCCTTGGCGCGAGCCGGAGACAGATAGGGGTCGCTGCCGATCACTTTCATGGAGAAGGCCTGCGCGCGGCGCGCGGTTTCCGTGCCAATCCTGCCGAGTCCGATGATGCCGAGCGTCTTTCCCGCCAGCTCCGTTCCCTGCAGGCTCTTCTTCTCCCATTTCCCGGCGCGAGTCGTCTGGTCAGCCCGCGAGATGTGACGAGCCATCGCAAGCATTAGTCCGAGCGTGAGTTCGGCCACTGAAACAGCGCTTGCGCCCGGCGCGTTCATCACTACGATGCCCCGCCGCGTGGCGATCTCCACATCGATGTTGTCCACGCCGACTCCGGCGCGACCAATGACCCGAATCTTCTTGGCTGCGTCAATAAGCGCGGCGTCCGCCTGTACCGCTGAGCGCACGATGAGCGCATCCGCGTCCGAGACGGCAAGAACCGGGTCGGCGGCATACTGCTCGGGAGTAACTATAGTGCTGCTGGGAATCGCTTCCAGCACCTTCATTGCGGAGGCGGCAATTTTTTCCGCTACGACGATCTTCACTGCTCTCCTCCACTCTTTCGCGCTTCCGCGTATACAAGCTGTGCGGCACGAAGTCCGGTGCCCAGCTGGAAGCCCTCAGGCTTAAGCTGCGCCAGTACCTGTTCAAGTCCTGCGATGATGGCGATGCAGTCCAGGTAATCGAGGAAGCCGATATGGGCGATGCGCAAAATCTGGCCCTTCATCTCGCCCTGTCCGTCGGAAAGCACTCCAGCAAACTCTTTCTTAAATCCCTTGACGATGTCGCTGGAGCAAATGCCCTGGGGCGCTTTCACGGCGGTTACGGCAGCCGAATGCGCGCAGGAGAAAAGGTCCAGTCCAAGCGCCTTCGCCGCGCTCCTCATGCACAGGGCGCTCAATTCGGCATTGGCTACGAGTAGGTCACGTCCTTTGGCCAGGTCGCCGCCTCCCTGCTGTTCCAGATAGTCGAGCGCCGCACCCAGCGCAGCGATCAACGCAACTGCGGGAGTGTAAGCGCTTTCGCCCTTGGCGGCTGATTTGCGCTCCTTGCGAAGGTCGAAGTAATAGCGCGGCTGCTTGCTGGTTTCCATGCGAGCCCAAGCGCGTTCACTGACGGCCATGTAGGCAAGGCCCGGAGGAATCATCAGTGCCTTCTGCGAGCCGCCAATGATAACGTCGATTCCGTCGCCGTCAACATTGAAATTCGTAGTGCCAAGCCCGGTAATTGCATCAACGATAAGAAGCGCATCCGTTCCCTTGACCAATTTAGCCAGCGCAGCTACATCGTGACGCACGCCCGTGGACGTTTCCGTAGCCTGCACAAAAACGGCTTTGACGTCGGGAGTCAGCAGGGCTTTGACTTCATCAATCGGGAAGGTCTCGCCATAGGGCTTGGAAAGCACGACTGTTTCGCAGTGAAAAGCCTTGGCCAGTGAGACCCAGCGCTCGCCAAATTTACCAGCGGTCAGCACCAGAACCTTCTCACCGGGACTGGTGAGATTGCTGACGGCGGCTTCCATGGCTCCGGTGCCTGAAGATGAAAGCGTGATCACGTCATTGCTGGTGCCGATGAAAACCTTTAGCTGCGCGAGGACTTTAAGATACAGTGCACGGAATTCAGCCGTGCGGTGATGAAGATCCGCTGCGGCCATGGCGAACTGCGCAGCCGGGAGCAGAGGTGTCGGGCCCGGCGTAAAAAGACGTGTCTTACGGAACATGGAGATTTCTCCTGAAATAAATGCGCGGCAAGCCGCGGTTTGATAGGAAACGCTGGATTCAGCGACCAAACGCTAACCCTTAAACATAAAAGCCCCACGGGACGAATGCGCGAATACCGTGCAGAACTGCGACACGATGCGAGCTGCCCACGATCGCGGTTCAGCTCTGCGTATCCAGATCGCAGAAGCACGCGCACCAATTGGCTAAGGCCTACCCTTCCGGGAGCTATCAAAGAATTTTAACAAAAAGTGCTGTTCCTCAATGAAATCTCTTTTCGCATCCTGTAGATGCTACTCGTAGAGGCGCACCAGCAACCCCGAACGCAACTTTGGCTCGAACCAAGTAGACTTGGGCGGCATCACCTGGCCTGCGTCGGCCACGTCGATCAATTGATCGAGCGAGGTCGGATACATCGCGAAGGCGACAGCGAATCCTTCCTTTACTCGGCGCTCCAACTCGTCCATGCCTCGAATGCCCCCGACAAAATCGATTCGCTTGTCCGTGCGCGGATCGTGAATGCCGAGCACCGGCGAGAGCAGGTTGTCTTGAAGAATGCTGACATCGAGCCGTTTGATCGGGTCCTCAGCACAATAGCTTCCGGCACGCGCCTTAAGCGTGTACCACTTCCCTTGCAGATACATACCGAAGCTCGCGGTCTGGGTCGGCTGCCGACTTGCGGCGGGGCTCACTTCGAATTTCTCAGCAATTTTGGCCAGAAACTCCTCCGGAGTGAGTCCGTTCAGATCTTTTACGACGCGGTTGTAATCGAGAATTTTCAGCTGATTGTGCGGGAAAACCACAGCCATAAAAGATTCGTACGGCTCGTTCCCCGTGGAATGCGGAATCCGGGCACGGCAGGCCTGACCATAACGTACAGCCGAGGCCGTGCGGTGATGGCCGTCTGCAATGTAGAGCGCCTCGACGCCAGCAAACAATTCGACTAGCTTTGCGACGTTTGCCGGATCGGCAATTCTCCACACGGTGTGACCAATCCCATCCGGGGTCGTGATGTCGTAAAGAGGCGCGGAGGCGCGAACACCGGCTACGACGGCGTCGATTTCGGCCTGGGCCCTGTACGTAAGAAACACCGGCTCGGCGTTGGCGTTCTGCTCGGTTACGTGCCGTGTACGATCGTCTTCCTTATCGCGCCGCGTGAACTCGTGCTTCTTAATGAGATTCTCTTCGTACTCCCGAACCGAACAGAGCGCAACCAGGCCGGCCTGCACGTGCTCTCCCATGCGCTGCTGATAGACATAGAGTGAATCCTCAGCCTCGCGCGCAAGAATGCCCTCGGCAATGAATTTCTTCAGATTCGCAGCGCCGGTGGCGTACACGCGATCCTCGTGTTCGTCGATGCCCTCTGGTAGATCGATTTCGGGCCGACATACATGCAGGAACGAGTACGGATTGCCATCAGCTAATTGGCGCGCCTCAGCAGTATTGACGACATCATAGGGAACGGAGGCCACACTGGCCGCAAGCTCGGCTTTGGGCCGATATGCTCTGAAGGGTTGAATCAGCGACATGAAAACCTTTCGAAGAAAAAATCCGTCCTGCCCTCACGGCAGGATCTACTTATTTGATTGTACCCTCCCATTTCCATGTCCGTCGGCCGCGCTTTTCAATTCGGCAAAGCTTCGCAAGCTCGAACATAATTGACGCAGTGCTCGAAACTGCGAACTCGAAGCGCTCATCTCGGTGCTGGAAATGAACAATGGAGCGGTTTCTGGCCGCTCCATTGTCGCTCAATTCAGTTGATTACGGCTTTACCCAACGACCTACTTCATCGCATATTGAGACAGTAGCTTCATGTAATTAGCGCGCTGAAAGGCCTTGGGGTTAGGTACGCTCTGCTGACTCATGCTGCCCTGCATCTGCTGGATACTCTCGTACTCGTTCTTTTCGAGCCAGGCTTCGAGTGAATCGCGCAACGGGCGCAGGTAGTCAATGCCTTTCTCCAACAGAGCCGACGCAAGCATGGTGACCTTCGCCCCAGCCATCATCGACTTCACCACATCCTCTGCCGTGTGAACACCACCAGTTATGGCTATGTCGGAGTGGATATGGCCGTAAAGCATTGCCGCCCAATGCAGGCGTAATAGCAATGTGCCCCTGGTGGAGAGAGTAAGCGAGGATTTAACCTCAAGCGATTCGAGGTCAAAGTCCGGTTGGTAGAAGCGATTGAAGATGACAATGCCGTTGGCTCCGGCGGCTTCCAAGCGCTGGGCCATATTGGCGAAAGCGCTGAAATACGGACCGACCTTAACTGCGACCGGGATGGAAACAGTGTTGCGAACCTCCGTCACCAGGTCGAGATAAAGCTTTTCAATCTCCTCTGAACTTGAAGCGGGGTCGGCTGGAATGAAGTAGACGTTCAACTCAATGGCATCGGCGCCAGCCTGCTGCATATCGCGAGCGTATCTGACCCACCCTCCACGGGAGACACCGTTGAGAGAAGCAATGACCGGAATGGAAATGGCTTGCTTGGCCTGACGGATATGTTCGAGATATCCGTCAGGACCAAGATGGTAGTTGAGGTCGGCAAACATCGTCGCGCTTTCGGCACTGACGTCGGAACCATCCCAAAGAAAGCGGTCGAGTTCGTTGGACTCGATGTTGATCTGCTCCTCGAAGAGCGAATGGAGAACGACGGCTGAAGCGCCCGCGTCCTCCATGCGGCGCAGATTTTCAATTTCCTTGCAAAGCGGCAAGGACGAAACCACGAGCGGATTGCGAAGTTTAAATCCGAGATACCGCGTCGATAGGTCGATCATCAGTCCCCCCAGGGCATTAATCCCCCGATGTTACAGATGCAGCCGCAGTTGCTTCGGTTGCTGCTGCTGCAGAATCCCGCGCCAGTGCTTCGTAACGCTTCCAACGATTATCGACATCCTGCTGCGCCAGGCCGAGCAGTTCCTTGGCGGCCTCTGGGTCGCTCTGGCGAAGCATGGTGTAACGGGTTTCGTTATAGATGTACTGTTCAAGCGGAATGCTAGGCTCACGGCTGTCCAGAACGAACTTTGGCTGGCCGGCCTTGGCATCCGGGTTGTAACGCATCAGAGGCCAGTGGCCACTCTGCACAGCAAGCTTTTGCTGATCGAGTCCGTGAATCAGATCGTAACCCTGTCCAATGCAGTGGCAGTAGGCAAGGATCAGCGATGGACCATTGTAAGCTTCGGCTTCGTTGAAGGCTTTGACAGTCTGCACGTCATTGGCACCCAGAGCGATGCGCGCAACATAGACCGGGTAGTTCGCGGCAAGAAGCGCAAGATCCTTCTTGGGACCAGACTTTCCGGCAGCGGCAAACTTCGCAACCGCGCCGCGCGGGGTCGCCTTGGACGCCTGGCCACCGGTGTTCGAGTAAACCTCCGTGTCGAGCACCAGGATATTTACATTGCGACCGGATGCCAAAACGTGATCCAGACCACCGTATCCAATGTCATAAGCCCAGCCGTCGCCACCGACGATCCAGACCGCTTTCTTCACCAGCATGTCGGCGATATCGAGCAGGGCAGAAGCTTCCTGTGGATCGATGCCGGCCAATGCTTGCTTGAGCTGCGCAACGCGCGCGCGCTGCGCGGCAATTTCAGCTTCGCCGTTCTGCGATGCGTTGAGGATTGCTTTCACCAGCTCTTCAGGCAACTTTGCAGCCAGACGAACAAGCAATTCCCGCGCATACGATTCATTCTTATCCATCGACAGGCGTATGCCGAGTCCAAATTCAGCGTTGTCTTCGAAGAGCGAATTCGACCAGGCAACGCCGCGTCCATCTTTATTGATCGTGTACGGCGCGGTCGGGAGATTGCCGCCATAAATGGAGGAACAACCGGTCGCATTGGCTATGATGGTGCGATCTCCGAACAGCTGGGTGAGCAGCTTGATATACGGAGTTTCGCCGCAACCTGAGCATGCGCCGGAGAATTCGAAAAGCGGACGAAGCAGCTGCACGTCCTTAATCTGCGTGAGCGACAGTTGCTCCCGCGGAGCATCGGGCAGATTGAGGAAGAAATCCCAGTTGCGTGCTTCGCGCTCGCGAATCTCAGGCTGCGGGACCATATTGATGGCCTTGTGCTTGGCTTCGCTCTTGGACTTCGAGGGACACGCCTCAACACAAAGACCGCAACCGGTGCAATCTTCGGGCGCGACCTGAATCGTGAACTTCATGCCCGCGAAATTCTTCCACTTCGCATCGGCGGACTTGAAGGACTCAGGGGCCCCCGCGAGCAGGTCGCTGGAGTACACCTTGCCGCGAATAACTGCGTGCGGGCAGACGAGCGAGCATTTGCCACACTGGATACAGAGCGACTCATCCCAGGACGGAATTTCCAGAGCAATATTTCGCTTCTCCCACTGCGCGGTGCCGGTCGGGAACGTTCCATCACAGGGCAGCTTGCTTACCGGGAGATCGTCGCCCACGCCAAAGATCATTGGCGCCAGAACGTCCTGCACGAACTCGGGAGCCTGGGCAGGAACCGGCGGACGAAGCTCGACTTTGCTGGAGGTCTGGGCGGGAACCTCGACGCGGAACAGGTTCGCAAGCGTACTGTCGACCGCAGCGAAATTCTTCTCAATGACGGATTCACCGCGCTTGCCGTACGTCTTCTTGATCGCCTTCTTAATGGCGTCGATGGCTTCCTCACGAGGAAGCACGCCGCTGATGGCGAAGAAGCAGGTCTGCATAATCGTGTTGATGCGCTGGCCCATGCCGGTCTCTTTGGCAACGCTGTAACCATCGATCACGTAGAACTGAAGCTTCTTGCTGATGATCTGCTGCTGCACCGGGCGCGGCAGTTTATCCCAGACCTCATCCTTGCCGTACTGGCTGTTGAGGAGAAAGACTGCTCCTTCATCGGCGTTCTTGAGAACATTGATGCGTTCGAGGAAGCCGAACTGGTGACATGCCACAAAGTTGGCGCGCGTAATGAGATAGCTGGAGTGAATCGGCTTCGGGCCGAAGCGCAGGTGCGAGGTGGTGATGGAGCCGGACTTCTTCGAGTCATAAACGAAGTAGCCCTGGGCGTAGTTATCCGTGTCTTCGCCAATGATCTTGATCGAGTTCTTATTCGCGCCCACAGTGCCGTCTGCGCCGAGTCCGAAGAAGAGCGCACGGACAGTGCCAGGGTCTTCTGTCGAGAACTTCGGATCATACGGAATAGAGTTGTTCGTCACGTCATCGTTAATGCCGAGGCTGAAGTGATTGTGGGGTACGGCTTGGGCCAGATCGTCAAAAACACCCTTGACCATCGCAGGGGTGAATTCCTTGGAACCAAGTCCGTAACGGCCACCGACAATGCGCGGCATGGACCCGATCTTGCCAGCAGCGAGGCTCTCGGCAAGTGCGGTCAGGACTTCCTGATAAAGCGGTTCTCCGCTGGAGCCAGGCTCCTTCGTGCGGTCGAGGACAGAAATACTGCGCACCGAAGAGGGAAGTTCTGCAATGAAGTGCTCGGCAGAGAAAGGCCGGAACAGTCGAACCTTTAAGACGCCTACTTTTTCGCCCTGGCTCACCAGTTTGTTCACGGTTTCCGTGGCAACATCGCAGCCGGAACCCATAAGGATGACAACGCGCTCGGCGTCAGCAGCGCCAACGTATTCGAAGAGTTTGTACTGGCGTCCGACGATCGCTGCAAAACGATCCATCGCCTTCTGCAGGATGGCGGGGACGGCGAGGTAGTAAGGATTCACGGTCTCGCGTCCCTGGAAGTAAACATCAGGATTCTGCGCGGTGCCGCGAAGCACAGGACGATCCGGCGAGAGCGAGCGCAGGCGATGCTGGCGGACAAATTCCTCGGGCACCATCGCGCGCATATCTTCCATGGTAAGTTGCTCGACCTTGGAAACTTCGTGCGAGGTGCGGAAACCATCGAAGAAATGCACGAACGGAACGCGAGATTCGAGTGAAGCAGCCTGCGCAATCAGCGCCGTGTCCATTACTTCCTGCACATTGTTGGAGGCCAGCAGAGCCCAACCGGTCTGACGGACGGCCATTACGTCCTGATGGTCGCCGAAAATCGACAGCGCCTGGGCAGCTATAGCACGCGCGGCAACATGAATGACGCACGCCGTAAGCTCACCGGCAATCTTGTACATATTTGGGATCATGAGCAGCAGACCCTGGGAAGACGTAAAGGTCGTTGCCAAACTTCCGCCTTGCAGAGCCCCATGGAGTGCTGCTACCGCGCCGCCCTCGCTCTGCATTTCCATTACCTGAGGCACCGATCCCCAGATATTAGGCTTGCCCTCTGCAGACCATTGGTCGCTGAACTCGGCCATGGGAGATGACGGGGTGATTGGATAAATAGCTATGACTTCATTTGTTTTGTGTGCAACGTAGGCCGCGGCTTCCGTGCCGTCAATGGTCACTTTAATCCGGTTCATTAAATTGCTCTCCATGGAAAAAAAAGGGGACGCTCCTCTACCCGCAGTTATTGAACTACACGTAGCCCCAATAAACAGTGATTAAGATCACAAGGAACCGCGAATTATGTCACAGAATTGCTATTCGAGGCAGAAGATTACGTCTGAATCGTGAGCAGAGCAATCCCTCGGACCATTCTGGGAAAACATGGCTCGAAAGCATGGGCCTCGCGCTCAGCGACCACACGCGCTACTTCACTTCTAACGCTCTGAAATGGCGGAGGACCAGCGCTCCGGCTCAAGGCTTTGTTGAAAATCGCAAATCAGGAAAATGTGCTACGACCCGACTGCGCGGAGGTTGGGCCTGATTCGGGTACAATCGAGTTTTCCGGGAAAGTATTTACATCCGGCTTAACCCAGTATCTTGGAATCTGCCTTGATCACTCAGTTCGTGGCTTTGATTGCGCTCGCACCGCGGCCGAATCCCGTGGTGCAATTCCTGCAGAAGCAGACCAATCCTGCGTTTAAGGGGCTGTACCACGCGAACAGCTTCGACCTGGCATTGCTCATTCCCTACTTTATCGTGCTGATCATCCTTGCCTCCTACGGCTTCCATCGATACCAGTTGGTGTGGATGTATTACAAGCATCGCAGGAACAAGACGACAACGCCGAAATCGATGTTCGAGCAACTGCCGCGAGTAACCATACAGTTGCCCATCTTCAACGAGCAGTTTGTAGTGAACCGACTGGTGGAGTCGATCTGTAACCTGGATTACCCGCGCGACTTGTTGGATATTCAGCTTTTGGACGATTCCACTGACGAAACTGTGCAGGTTGCCGCCGATGTGGTAGACCGTTATCGCGCGTTGGGGCATGACATTGTCCACATACATCGCACCGACCGCACTGGTTTCAAGGCGGGGGCGCTGGAGAACGGACTCAAGACAGCCAAGGGTGAATTCGTTGCAATTTTCGACGCCGACTTCACCCCGCCCAGCGACTGGGTCATGAATGTGATCCACCACTTTCATGAACCCAATATCGGGATGGTGCAGACGCGCTGGACTCACATCAACCGGCATTACTCGTTCCTGACCGAAGTAGAAGCGATCATGCTGGACGGGCACTTTGTTTTGGAGCACGGTGGGCGCTCGCGAACCGGCGTTTTCTTTAACTTCAACGGCACGGCTGGCATGTGGCGCATCAAGGCCATTGACGAGGCGGGCGGCTGGCAACACGATACTCTCACTGAAGACACCGACCTGAGCTATCGCTGCCAATTGAAAGGCTGGCAATTTTTATATTTGCAGGACGTGGAGTGCCCGGCAGAGCTGCCGATCGAGATGACGGCCTTCAAAACGCAGCAGGTGCGCTGGGCCAAGGGCTTGATTCAGTGCGCGATTAAGGATCTCCCGAAGCTGATGAAATCGAAGGTGAGCCGCAGAGAGAAGATCGAGGCCTGGTACCACCTGACGGCAAACATAAGCTATCCGCTGATGATCGTGCTCTCCGTCCTGCTGCTGCCGGCAATGGTGATTCGCTTCTACCAGGGCTGGTTTCAGATGATGTACATCGATATACCGCTATTTCTGGCCTCGACGTTCTCCATCTCGAGTTTCTACCTGGTGTCGCAGAGAGAGCTTTTCCCCAAGAACTGGCTTCGGACTTTCTTTTATCTTCCTTTCCTGATGGCGCTGGGAATCGGGCTGACGATTACAAACTCTAAAGGTGTGATCGAAGCACTGCTCGGAAAACAATCGGCCTTTGCGCGAACCCCGAAGTACAGCGTGCATGCCAAACATCAGAAGAGCGTTGCGGTGAAGGCAGCCAGAAAATATCGCAAGCGACTTGGCATCATTCCCTGGATTGAGCTGGTGATCGGAACCTGTTTTGCCGGGATGGTCTGGTACGCTTTCAGCAACGAGAATTACGTTACGGTTCCCTTCCTGATTCTCTTTGTGTATGGCTACTGGTACACAGGATTGATGTCTCTGCTGCAGGGAAGATTTGAGATGTTCGGCCGCGGCTCAGGCGCGGTAGAGGATGAAAACGAAGAACATATCAAACCCTTTCCGGTTGGAGTTTAACAGGCGCGAATTTTCCATAAAGGCGTTGGCTTCCCGCGCAAAAACATTCGCAGGCGGCCAACGCGCAACTCTAGCATCGGTTTATACTCGGCTTCCATGAAGCTTCGCGCGTCGAGACTCTCAGTTCTCTTCCTGTGCACTTCCCTTCTCTGCACCATCTCCCTGTTCGCACTCGACCATCAGCCAGGCGCGGATTATCGCGCGCGAAGGGTTGCACTCTCCGCGAAGCTCAACGGTGGTATAGCCGTTTTGTTTGCCGCGACAGAGTCTGAAGGACCGAATGAGATCCATGGCTTTCGTCAGGACAACAATTTCTTTTACCTGACGGGCTGGGCGGAGCCGGGCGCCGCAGTAGTCATCGCGCCCGCAGTGAAAGCCGAGGGAGCCACCCCGGCCCGTCCGTACACGGAGATTCTGTTTCTTCCAGCGCGTGATCCGGCCCAGGAGAAATGGACGGGGCCCAAACTTGGCGCTGAAGATCCGAAGGCACTCGAAGTCACCGGCTTTGATCGCGTCGCGACTCTCGACCAGATGCACGATTTAGTCAGACAGATCATTCCGCGGCCGCAAGCCGAAATCTACACCGCCATTGCACACTCCCCGGAGACCACGCCTTCGACGCTCCCGATGGAATGGCTGAAACGGACTAACTCATTCCCGGCTTACGCGGATTACCTGGATGTCAATGACAAGATAGCCGAGCTACGCAAGACCAAGGATCAGGGCGAAATCGAACGGATTCGCCAAGCCACCGATGCATCGATAGCCGCACATCGCGCCGCAATGAAGGAGATGCGCCCCGGCTTATTCGAATACCAGATTGCGGCTCTGATGCAATACAAGTTCGAGACCGCAGGCTGCGAGCGTCCGGCGTACGCGCCGATTGTGGGATCGGGATTTTACTCGACCGTCCTGCACTATTCCGAGAACTCACACGAGATCCATGACGGAGACTTGGTGGTGATGGACGTGGCAGGCGAGTATGCAATGTATGCCAGCGATATCACCCGCACACTTCCGGCAAATGGGCACTTCACGCCCCGTCAGCGCGAGATTTACAACGTAGTTTTGGGCGCGCAACAGGCGGCGATGCAGGCGGTTGTAGCAGGCAAAAGCACGCTCGACAAGACCGAGCCGAATTCGTTGTACCAGGTCGCCTACGACTACATAAACACCCACGGCAAAGACCTTCACGGCGAGCCACTGGGTAAATATTTTATTCATGGAGTAGGGCACCGCGTCGGACTGGAGGTTCACGACGTAGGCTCAGGTCCTTTGGACCGCGGCGATGTGTTCACGGTGGAACCGGGAGTTTATATCCCAGAGGAGAAGGTTGGCGTGCGCATCGAAGATATTGTGATGCTGGATGAAAAAGGTAAGCTGGTGAATCTAACCGCTAAACTGCCTCACACGCCTGAAGAAGTCGAAGCTGCAATGCGAAGATAGGAACACAAAAGTGGGTCCATCTGGGCGCTACTCTGTTATCCTAGGGCCAGTGATTATCAAAGTTCTTTATGTGATTCTGGTGTTGTCGGCAGCGATGCTCATTGGAGTGGCGGTCGCTGTGTCTGCACGCATCCGGTGGCATCTTAAGTCGCGGAGAGCGCCGGCAGGAGCTTCCCCAGAGGGAACGCAGGAGAGCGGCCAGGAACGCTTTCCACCTCCGTCCTGAATGATTGCCCGGGACTCCAGTCGAGTCCGGAAAGATTAAGGTTTTGCGCCGCGCTGGTGCTGCCAGGGCGGCATGTCATTCGTACTCTAGTGGGGCCGATTGGCCCCGGAAAAAGGCTTATGAGCACCAGCGGTTCTGATTCAATCGAAATAAAAATTGCCCACAGTCCAGATTCTGATGACGCCTTTATGTTCTACGGTCTGGCAACGAACAAGATTCGCGTGCCAGGTCTCAAGTTCACACATGTACTCTGTGACATTGAAACTCTGAACCACAAAGCGATCAACGAAGCCTACTTTGACGTGACCGCGATCTCATTCCATGCCTATCCCTACCTGCAGGATCGCTATGCATTGATGCCAAGCGGCGGCAGCGTGGGTGACGGTTACGGCCCGATGATCGTTGCCTCAAAGACTCGTTCTGTGGACGAAATCAAGCGGTTGAAGATCGCCATCCCAGGTACATTGACCACTGCCGTGCTTGCGCTCAAGCTGTTTGCTCCCGATATTCAGACCGAGGTCGTTCCCTTCGACAAGATCATTCCCGCCGTACTGGAAGGAAAGTTTGACGCAGGACTGATCATCCACGAAGGCCAGCTTACCTACGACAGGATCGGCTTGCACCGCATCCTCGATCTAGGTAAGTGGTGGCGCGAGCTGACCGGCCTGCCGTTGCCTCTGGGCGGCAATGTGATCCGCAAAGACCTGGGTCCGGAGCTTATCGCTAAGACTTGCAAGGCACTGCGCGACAGTATCCAGTACTCGCTCGACAATCGCGAACAGGCGCTTGAGTATGCAATGCAGTTTGCGCGTGATCTGGACACGAACGATGCCGACAAATTCGTTGGAATGTACGTGAACGAACGCACCCTGGATTACGGGGATGACGGACGCGAAGCTGTGGCCAGGCTGCTAGACATGGGCTACGAAAAAGGCATTATCCCGCAGGCAGCCAAGCTGGAATGGGCCAGCGAAACGACTTCCGCGAGCAGGTTTTAATCCAGACACACTGCTTCTCTGAGAGGTTCCGCGCCAAAGCGGAGCCTCTTCTTCTTTTCATCCTAATCTGGTATCGCTACCTGACGGGAACATCCCATGAGAACCTGGGGAATATGTCCACGGGAATGTCCTTCGTTGATTCAAGCGAGGACTGAAACGAGGGAGGCAATTCTCCATATCGGGCAAACCACTGTTCGGCGCGGGTGCGGTCGCCCGTGACCTCGATTTCGAGCAGTTCCCTGTCGAGCGATTCGATCAATTCCGGAAATTTACTGAAGTCAAGCGCGAACACGACCCGAGCCGTGCCACGGCTGAGGGTTCCAGCATGGGGTAAGATTGCGCCTTTCTCAAGCAGATAATTGAACTCCATTAGCTGTGCGCGGCCATGTGCTTCGACCGTCCCAAAACGCGAAGAGCGCAGCATTCCCGCGACGTAGGAAGCATAGAACTCCTGCTCGCGCTCTTTGGGCAGAACGTCGTGCTCGATTAGCCAGCGCATCGCATACATGCCGGTTACATCGGCTTTAGCCTCCTCCACTGCCGCGCAAATGGGACCAAGGGACTCACCGATTGAGACTGGCTTTCCATCCACGCGGGCGAATGACGGTCCGAGGTCGTGGCTGATCTCGTGCAGAGTTACAAAGGTGAAATAGCCGCTCGCGCTGACCAAGCCGGCCTGTGATGGGTCCATCATCTTATGCACGAGAGGCAGAATGACCTGGTTGACGCGAGCATCCAGGAAGTTCTTGAAGAAGATCTTTTTGGTGCCGTATTTCGTACTGGAAGCGCCGGGACGCGTGCTCAGGGGCGGGAGACTAGCGGCCACAGCTTGGTAGCCGTGCAGAAAATCTCCCGTACGATAGGGCGAATCGACGACCTCCATATCGGACCATTGCCCCACCTTTGAAGGCTTGTCCTGTTCGGCGAGCGGAAGCGCCTGCTGAATCTCCGGTACGTACTGCCGGAAGGCTTCGAGTTTACGGCTCTCCTCCTGGTTGCGAATCAGGATGGCCGCGCCGAATGAGGCTTTCACGCCAAGAAGCTGGTCAAGGTATGTGAGGTATGGAGCGAAAATGACATCGACCTTCGGTGATTTGAGATCGACCCAGAGCAGGTCGCTCTTGCTGTAGTCATCGTTGAGCAGCGCGTCGGCGCGGGCACGCAGAAAGGTTGCAAACGCCGCATCATCACTAAGACCGGCAGCTTCTCGCAATTTTTTCGCCGCTTCCATGAGTTGAGAACGGAACGCGGAGCGATAGGGGAGACCAGTCAGCTCCGATCCCAGACCGCGGACCAGAGTGTGGCGGCTGTAAAGCTCAGGACGCAGATCGGGATGAGCGGCAACAAAGTCTTCGATTTTTTCGCGCGTGCTGTCGGCAGGATAGAAGTTGCGTCCGGCAGGCGCTTGCTCATCTCCGATAAAGCTGCGATTGCCGTCGAGCAGATCGTAGTGGCCGCCGTTGATGAAGATGTAGCGAAGAATCTGCTGATCGCGTGCGGCGTGAGAACCCTTCAGCTGTGCCTGCAAGGTAAGCGCGTAGGGATCGCTCTGACGCCAATAAATGGATTCGACCTCGCGCGCAGCTTCGACAAGCTTGCCCACCATTTTGATTTCGCGACGCGTCAGGCCCTGTCTACGAAAAGGCATCTCCACGGTGCGCCATTGAGCGATGCGGCTACTGAGGTCCGCGGGAGCTTTGAGCTGAGCACCGCTCGGAGCGGAGCCTCCAATGGGGAATTTCTTCAGCACAGCGATATGGCGCGGCTGTGCGCAAAGAGGCGAACAAAAAAGCGCGGCCACAAGCAGGGCAGCTAACACCAGACAACGCATTCTGAGCAATAATTCCATCAGTCCGCATTGTAACAACCCCAAACTTGCATTCGGGTTGCCAAAACGGCAGAGCCAAGCCCCGCGCCATGAGCTAAACTGTCTTCGTATGCCAATGAGCCACGAATTAAAGACCACGCGTCAAACATTGATGATCGATGCTGACGACACGCTGTGGGAAAACAACATTTACTTTGAGCGTGCCATTGCAAACTTCATCTCGTTTCTGAACCATACTCATTTCACGACCGAGCAGGTGCGGCAGAAGCTGAATGAGGTGGAGCACCAGACCATTTTGACGCTGGGATACGGGCTGCAAAGCTTTGCGGCGGCGCTCGTCACCACCTTCGAACGGCTCTCGGTGGAACCGCTGACTCCCGCCCTGCACGAAACCATCCACGGTTTTGCGCAGGCCATAGCCGAGCAGCCGATCGAATTACTGAGGCACGTGTCGCCTACTCTCGACCAGCTACACAGGCGACATCGATTACTACTGGTGACAAAGGGCGACAGACAAGAGCAGTCGGGCAAGGTGGAGCGCTCAGGGCTGCAACCCTATTTTGAGGCCGTGGAAGTTGTACCCGAGAAGGATGCCGAAACCTATCTCGCCATCGTCGAAAAGTATGACTTGGAGCCGGACACCACGTGGATGGTTGGCAACAGTCCTAAGTCCGACATCAATCCGGCCATCGCCGCAGGCCTGAATGCAGTCTTTATCCCACACGCCGGTACGTGGGTCCTTGAACACGCAGAACTCTCAATCGCGCCTCCACCGCAGAAGCTGCTGACCCTTGAACGGTTCCAATTGTTGAGCAATGTTTTCTAGCTTTAGTCGAACCTGGTCCGTCTGAATGACGGACCAGTTCGATTAATACGCGCACAGCTCTCGAATCGTCTTGAGGATGTCTTCCGGCTGCGGCAGAATCACGTTTTCAAGCAGAGGCTGATAGGCGACAAACGTATCTTTGCCTGCCACACGCCTCACCGGGGCATCCAGTTTGTCGAAAAGCTCAGAGCTGATACGGGCAGCGATTTCGGCGCCGTATCCCCAGCTCTGCATGTCTTCGTGGACAACCAGCACGCGGTTGGTTTTGCTGACCGATGCCGCAATGGCCTCGAAGTCGTATGGGTTCAGAGTGCGCAGATCCAGCACCTCTACGCTGATTCCGTGCTCGCGCTCCAGGTATTGTGCGGCCTGCAATGTGCGCGGAACCGTAGCTCCATAGGTCACTACCGTAACATCCCGCCCTTCTTTCCAGATGCGCGCTTTGCCAAACGGAATCATATAGTCCGGACCGGGGTACGGTGCGCGTCCAAAGGGCTCGCGGTAAAGTCGCTTGTGTTCGAGGAACAACACTGGATCGTCGCAACGGATCGCCGTCCGCAGCAGGCCTGCGGCATCCAGGGCGTTAGAGGGAAAAACCACGTGCATGCCTGGCGTATGCGTGAAAATACTCTCGCCGGACTGCGAATGGTAGACACTACCGCCGGTCAGATATCCTCCGATGGCGACACGAACCACTAGGGGGCAGGTAAACGCAGCGTTGGAGCGCCAGCGAATCAGCGGCACCTCATTTCGAAGCTGGTGCATTGCAGGCCAGATGTAATCGAAGAACTGAATCTCAACAACCGGCTTCAATCCGCGAGCTGCCATGCCAACGGCGCGCCCTACGATATTGGCTTCGGCGAGCGGTGAGTTGAAGACACGCTCAGAGCCGAATTCGCGCTGCAAGCCGTGGGTAAGCTTGAATACTCCACCCTTGCCCTCGACCTTCTTTTCCAGCAGATATTCCTCGTTGGAACAATCGGCCACATCCTCGCCAAAGATCACGATGCGTTCGTCGCGCCGCATTTCGTCACGCAAGCAGGTATTGATGAGATCGGCCATGGTCCGCTCGTCACCCTCGGAAGCCGGGGCCGTTTCGAAGCTCTTCGAGGTGGGTTTCAGGTCCTCCGAATAGACGTGGAGAGCGTAGCTCGATGGCTCTGGGAGTGCCGCGTCGAGTGCTTCATCGCAGGCAGCCTGCACTTCGGCGTCCACCCGACGATGCAGTCTCTGAACCCCGGCCGTATCAATGATGCCTTCATCAATCAGAAACTTCCGGAAGCGCAGCAAGGGATCGCGCGCCGCATCTCTCTTGCGCTCACTCTCGGGACGATAAAACTTTTCGTCATCGGAGAGCGAGTGGGAGTAGGGACGAATGACGTGACCATGCACAAACGCCGGTCCGCGTCCGGCCCGAATGTACTCCACGGCGCGGCGTATAGCAGCAAAGCTTTCGAGCAGGTCCGTACCATCGCACTCCTCAAAATGGAAGTTTGGGAAGTTCGCGACAAGACGGCTGATATTGCCCCCGGGAGTCTGGTACTTCACGGGAACCGAGATCGCGTAACCGTTGTCCTCAATAAGATAGAGAACCGGCAACTTACGAATGGAAGCCGTGTTCAGCGATTCCCAAAATTCTCCCTCCGAAGTGGTGCCTTCTCCCGAAGAGACAAAAACGACCTCGTCCGAGTGATGCTGCACGTCCTTGAACTCGCGATAATCACCAGCGACATTTGCAGCTGCCCCGGGGTGCTGCGTGAAGTAGCGTCCTGCCTGAGCACAACCCACGGCCTGCAGAAATTGAGTTCCCGTCGGCGAAGACGTGGTGAAAATGTTGAGCTCACGGCTAGTCCAGTGTGAGGGCATTTGGCGGCCAGCCGAGGCTGGGTCGGAAGCGGCTCCGACGGCCTGCAAAAACTGTGCTTTTGCCGTAACCCCCAAGGCAAGACAGATCGTGCGGTCGCGGTAATAGGGGAAAAACCAGTCGTAGCCTGCGCGCAGGTTCGCCGCGGCGGCCGTCAGAAGAGCTTCATGCCCAGCGCAGGAAAGCTGAAAGTAGATCTTCTGCTGGCGCTTGAGCTGGATTTCGCGGTCGTCGATACGCCGGGAAAGATACAGAATCCGGTACATATCCACCAATTGCTGCGGAAATAGCCCCTCGTATGTCTTCTCTGCCGCAGCCTGCAATTCGCTCTGCAAGACTTTCGACGCCATCTGCTCCCCCTTCAAAGAAAACTCCAACCGATTCGGTTGGATGCTGGATTGATGCTATCTCGAAACATGACCACAAACGCCTTATGCGCCTATACTTAAAACTTAAGATGATCCAGACTAGAAGGCCGATTCCGGCCCAGCAAATAAAACTGCTTCTGTGGGACCTGGACGGCACGCTGGTAGACAGCGAACTGGATTTGGCCCACTCGATTAACGCAATGCTGCGGCACCTTAAACGGCCCGAGCTGCCCATTGAGGTGGTTGCCAGCTTCATCGGCGATGGCGCTCCCATGCTTGTGCGACGTTCACTGGGGGACCCGCAGGACGAAGACTTCGTCCAAAGCGCGCTCGAATTTTTCATGCATCACTATCGCGAGCACAAGCTGGATCACACCTACGTTTATCCCGGAGTGATGGATGTCTTATGTGCTATCCGCGAAAACAGCGACATAAGGATGGCTGTGCTGTCCAATAAACCGGTCGGCCCATCCCGCGGAATTTGCGACGGACTCAATTTATCTGCTTACATGACAAAGATTTACGGCGGCAACAGCTTCTCGACGAAGAAACCCGATCCTCAAGGGGCACTGGCGCTGCTCGATGAGCACGGAGTAAGGGCGGAGCAGGCCATCATGGTAGGGGATTCGCAGAATGACGTGCTGACTGCCGACAACGCCGGAATGTTTTCCATAGGCGTCACTTACGGCCTTTCGCCAGAGTCGCTGAAGGTACATCCGCCAGATGTGCTGATCGACCATCCAAAGGAATTGCTGGAACTTTTGGGGCTGGCAACCCATCCAAAAAGGTAGGAGATTTTCCTTTGCTGGAACTCTGTCACCACTTCTGGACGTAGGGTATTAACTTTCTGTAACCTTATTAATGCACACAGCAAAAGCCGAGTCCTTTTCCAAGAGCATCTGCTTTTGCTCGTAGGACGTATTCACGCTTTGATTAAGCTTTGATGCTCTCATTAGCCTTACTGCTTTAATACTGCTATTAGGAAGTAGGTGCCAGATGTACAAGATCCTGGAAGCCCGCAGCGTCGGATTCAAAATCAAGCAGTTTGTTATTCAGGCGCCGCGCATAGCCCGCAAGCAACAGGCCGGACAGTTCATCATCCTGCGTCTGCATGACCGTGGTGAGCGTATTCCCCTGACTATCAAGTCCTCGGACCCTGAGGCGGGCACTGTCACGATTGCCGCCCAAGCGATCGGCAAAACAACATCGCTGCTGAACTGCCTGGAAGCGGGCGACTACATCAAGGATATCGTTGGCCCGCTCGGTCATCCATCGGAGATCAAGAAATTCGGCACTGTCGCTATTATCGCTGGAAGCGTAGGCACTGCCATGGCGCTCCCTACAGCCAACGCGCTCAGGAAGGCCGGTAATCACGTCATCTTCATCGAAGGCGCGCGCAACACCGAAATGGTCGTCTTCGAGGATGAAGTTCGCGCTGCCAGCAATGAAACCTACATCATGACCGACGACGGCAGCTACGGCGAAAAAGGATTGGTCACGAAGAAGCTCAACGACCTCGTCGCCGAGGGACGAAAGATTGACTTTGTGCTGGCGGTCGGGCCTGTTCCCATGATGCGCGCAGTTGCGCAGGTGACCACCCCTCTTGGCATCAAGACCATGGTGAGCCTGAATTCGATCATGGTGGACGGCACCGGTATGTGCGGCGGCTGCCGCGTACTGATTGGCAAGAACGCCATGTTTGCATGTGTCGACGGACCGGAATTCGATGCTTCTCTTGTGAACTTTGAGCTGCTGATGCAGCGCAACGCAATGTACCGCGATAAAGAAGCCGAGTCGCTCAAACTTTTCGAAGAGAACAAGGAAAAGGAATTGGCTCAGATAAGGGCACAGTTTCCTAAACAGGAGGCGCAACGTGCCTAACAAGAACACTCTGCCCAATAAAGAACGCATGAAGATTGCTCGCACCCGCATGCCGGAGCTGGCGCCGGACGTGCGTAATAAATCGTTTGAAGAGGTAAATCTGGGTCTTTGCGCTGAGGCCGCCAAAACCGAGTCCACGCGCTGTATCGCCTGCAGCAGACCCGGGTGCGTGCAGAAATGCCCGGTCGGCGTAAAGATCCGCGAAGTGGTGGACCTGGTTTACGCAGGCGATTTCCTGGGTGCTGCCGCCAAGCTTCGTGAAGACAACTCGCTTCCCGCAATCACAGGCCGCGTCTGTCCGCAGGAGAACCAGTGCGAAGGCGGCTGCCTGCTGGGCAAGAAAGGCGAGTCGGTCGCCATCGGTAATTTGGAACGCTTCGTCGCTGATTACGAGCGCCTCAGCGGACAGCTTGGACTGCCCGTAAATGCTCCTTCAACGGGAAAGAGCGTCGCCATCGTGGGCAGCGGCCCCGCAGGCCTGTCCGCTGCGGGAGACCTCATCCAGAAGGGCCATCGCGTACGCGTCTTCGAAGCGCTGCACGAGATCGGCGGCGTCCTGCTTTACGGCATCCCGGAGTTCCGCCTGCCCAAGGAAATTGTTAGGGGCGAAGTGGAGAACCTGCGCAAGATGGGCGTGGAGTTTGAAACGAACGTCGTGGTAGGCAAGAGCGTGACCATTGACGAGTTGATGCGGGACGAGCACTACGACGCGGTCTTCGTCGCCACCGGCGCCGGACTTCCCATATTCCTCGGCGTTCCGGGCGAACACCTCAACGGTGTGTACTCGTCCAACGAGTTCCTGACCCGCGTGAATCTAATGCGCGCCTACAAGTTCCCCGAATACGACGAACCGGTTTACGACTGCCGTGATAAGGACGTCATCGTAGTCGGCGGCGGCAACACCGCAATGGACGCGGTGCGCACCGCAAAGCGCCTTGGCGCGAAAACGGCAACCCTGGTCTATCGCCGCTCCGCGCAGGAGATGCCAGCGCGCGCCGAAGAAGTGAAACACGCCAGGGAAGAGGGTGTGCAGTTCCGCATGTTGACCAACCCCCTGGAGTTCCTCGGAGACGAAAAGGGCTGGTTGACCGGAGCACGCTGCATCAGCATGGAACTGGGAGAGCCGGATGCAAGCGGCCGCCGCAGTCCCGTGGCAATTCCCGGCTCGGAACATGTCCTGCCAGCGAATATGGCCATCATCGGAGTTGGCACCACAGCCAATCCGCTGATCCAGAGCACCACGCCGGACCTGGCGACAACTCCGCGCAGATACATTCAGGCCGACCCGGAAAGCCTGCGCACCTCAAAACGCGGCGTCTTCGCCGGAGGCGACATCGTAACCGGATCCGCCACCGTCATCCTCGCCATGGGCGCGGGCCGCAAGGCCGCAGCCTCCATCCACGAGTACCTGACCACAGGCGAGTGGGAGACCAAAGCAGCAACCAAGGCCTAGGCCCGGATACTGCAAGACACAAACGCCGCACACTCGATGAGAGGTGCGGCGTTTTTTTCTTTAAGTCAATGGCGAAACGGCGGCAGCGGGTTACTTCCGATTAGTCTCTCATGGGTGGGAACAAGATCGGCCGAACGCACTTACGCAAACGCGCAAGTTCTCGCTCATTATGCCGAAGGAGCTCATGTCTCCAAATCTCGTGAGTTTGATCACGGCAATCCTTCGCCATAGCCTCACCGATGGTTTCGTAAGAGCCAAGTTTGGCACTTTTGAGAGCCTCAGGTTCGCTAAAAACGCCCAGGACAAAGACCCTCTCGTTCAGATGCTGTGGAATGACGGTCCTCACATCATCCGGCCTATTTTCGTCACCATCGAGATCAATCAACAGAACCATGAATCGCTCGGGATACTCTTCCATTTCAGCGATGTGATCTGATTTGAACTGGTCCCGGACTTTAGTCCAACCGCCTGCCTCAACGAGGACTTGCATACGTCGAGTAAACCGATGCTCGATCCCCAAGTGAAAGCCATTGGCCAATTCGCTGTTGGCGCGGTCCTCGGGGAGCACTAGGACGTGTGGTTGATGCCTATTTACACTCACACGTCGCCTCGAAGCAACGCACTCACAAGGTCCCCGCTAACCTTAAGTTCGCTGAGTGGCCGCACGATCGTGGGCTCAAGATGGCTGTTTCTATGGAGAACAAGTGTATTCCTCTCCGAAAAACGGCGGATCGTCTCAGGGTTGTGAGAGGTCGCAACAAACTGCCCCCCGGATTGAAATGCTTTGCGAAGACCTATCACAAAGTGCCCGACTTCTGATGGCGCAAGATAGTTGTCTGGTTCATCCCAAAAGCAAAGCACTGGGCCACTAACCTCGTTCGCAACGAGTACTAGCGCGCATATCATGAAACACTTTTCGCCATCCGATAGATCCTCGAAAGGAATGCTTAAGCTCCCCTGCTTATTGGAAAACTGAACGGTAAGGCTCCTAGAATCTTTGCCAATCGTTGGATTCTTAATGTCCTTCAGGTCGGGCATCAACTGCTTGAGATACTCATCGATTTTGGTGTAGGCAGCCGGTTCGAGAGCCAAGAGTCCTGAAAACCACGCGGCAAAATTCGTCACCGGGGTATTCGGCTGGAGTGTCTCTGTATTCGATTCTCCTAATATCAAAGTGGGTGTCGGCCGGAGAATGAGCATGCGACTGAGCCACGTCTTGAAAACGGACAAGGGATGCGTCGTTGAGTATTCCTGAATTATCGGTAGAGCCACCATATGCCAGTCGATAAGGAACTTTGCTTCCTTTTCCTTGCTTGTTTTTGCAAGATGTACTTGCGCTACTTCTCGGCTGTAGACAGATAGGCCGTCAACCGCAAGCTTCTCTTCAAGTACACGCAGTTCTTTGAAGTCCTTCGGGAGCTCAAACGCGATATCATAGCTGTATACCTTGCCTCCCAACTCGACCTCAATCTGAAATCGAATCGGCACATCCGTACGTCCGCAAGCAAAATCCTTCGGCTGTATCAAGTCGCTTATCCGGTTCGTACCTCGCGCGATCTTCTGTAATATTTCCAGCGCAAGTCCAACCGTTGTTTTGCCTGAGCCGTTCTTCCCAATTAGCAGGGCAGACGATTGACCGGAAATGGGCAACTCGAAATTCTCTAGGCATCGGAAATTGTGAAAATAAAGTCGTCGTATCACGGGAGCATGATACACGGTGTGGGCCGCTGAACTAAAGTACTGATTTTCAAGGTTGCTATGATCCAACCATACCGACGGCCCCAAGAGGTTTCTACGCACTAATCAGATCCTTGGTACTCGTACCATACAAGACAAGGCCGGTTCTGGAGGTGTGATCGGCAATCCGGAAACTGGCCCGCCACAGTTCAGCCGCTGGCCGTTCGCCAACTCTTCTCCTCACGCTATAATCAAGAGTTACCCAAAGCCCGCCGCTGCTCGCTGGGAGCAGTCTGGAGCTTGTGGGGAGTGGGGACTCCTGCCGATTATGGAATTCAAGGTTCACAGCAGTTATAAGCCGCAGGGCGATCAGGCCTCGGCCATTGAGCAGCTTGTGCGCGGTCTCCGCGAAGGCGAGAAGCACCAGGTACTGCTCGGCGTCACCGGCTCCGGCAAGACCTTCACGATGGCCAAGGTGATCGAGGAGTCGCAGCGCCCGGCGCTCGTCATGGCGCACAACAAGACGCTGGCCGCACAGCTTTATCACGAGTTCAAGAGCTTCTTCCCGAACAACGCCGTCGAGTACTTCGTCTCCTACTACGACTACTACCAGCCGGAGGCCTACATTCCGGCCGGAGACATCTACATCGAGAAAGAAGCGACGGTCAACGACGAGTTGGACAAACTGCGCCTGAGCGCGACCCGTTCCCTCTTCGAGCGCCGCGACTGCATCATCGTTGCATCCGTAAGCTGCATCTACGGCCTGGGCTCGCCGGAAGCCTACTACGGAATGCTGCTCTTCCTCGAAAGAGGCCAGAAGATCAAACGCAAGGAGATCACCAGCAAGCTGGTCGAGATTCTCTACGAGCGCACCGACGCCGAGTTCAAGCGCGGCACATTCCGCGTGCGCGGCGACGTCATCGAAGTCTATCCCACCTACGACGACAACGCCTATCGCATCGAGCTTTGGGGCGATGAGATCGAGTCTCTCTCGCAGATCGATCCTCTCTTCGGCACCGTCAAGCAGAAGTACCAGCGCCTGCCCATCTATCCGAAATCGCACTACGTGATGAAGCCCGAAACAAAGAGTTCGGCAGTCGACTCCATTGTGCAGGAGATGCTGTGGTGGGAGAAGGAACTTGAAAACCAGGGCCGCATCGTGGAGGCGCAACGCATTCACCAGCGCACGCGATTCGATCTGGAGATGATCAAGGAGATGGGCTACTGCCACGGCATTGAAAACTACTCCCGCCACTTCACCGGGAGGCTGCCGGGCGAACCTCCGCCGACGCTGCTGGACTATGTGCCGCGCGACTACCTGCTCTTCATGGACGAGTCGCACCAGACGGCTCCGCAGGTGCGCGGAATGTTTCACGGCGACCGCTCGCGCAAGCAGAACCTGATCGACTACGGCTTCCGCCTGCCCAGCGCACTGGACAACCGCCCGCTGACCTTCGAGGAGTTCGAGGCGCGCGTGAATCAGGCGATTTACGTGAGCGCGACGCCGGGCCCATACGAACTCACAAAATCCGCGGGCGTCGTCGTCGAACAGATCATCCGCCCCACCGGACTCGTCGATCCGCAGGTCGAAGTGCGTCCCGTAAAAGGGCAGATTGACGATCTGCTGCATGAGATTCGACTGCGTGTGGAGAGGGGCGAGCGCGTGCTTGTCACCACGCTCACCAAGCGCATGTCCGAGGATTTGGCCGAATACTACGCCGAGGTTGGCGTACGCTGCCGTTACATGCATTCGGAGATTGAGACTCTGGAGCGGATCAACATTCTGCGCGATCTGCGCAAGGGCGAGTTCGATGTATTGATTGGTATCAATCTATTACGCGAAGGGCTTGACCTGCCCGAAGTTTCGCTGGTTGCGATTCTGGACGCGGACAAGGAAGGCTTCCTGCGCTCGGCCGGGTCGCTGATCCAGACCATTGGCCGCTGTGCGCGCAACGTGGAGGGCCGCGCCATTCTTTACGCCGACCGCATGACGGATTCAATGAAGAATGCCATTGGCGAGACCAATCGCAGACGCGCGATTCAGGAAGCCTACAACGAGGAAAACGGCATCACGCCGCAGACCGTGGGCCGCTCGGCGGACATGTCGCTGGCCCACGTAATAGCCGCCGATTACGCGGAAGTCCCCGTCGAGAACGATGCTCTGCAGGAGTTCAAGTCGCAGGAGCAGCTCGATGCCTGCATTGCAAAGATGGAAGAGGACATGCGCGAAGCCGCCAAGAAGTTCGAGTTCGAACGTGCGGCGAAGCTTCGCGATGCGGTGAAGGAACTGCGGACGAAGGAATTTCTGTTTACGTAAAAAGGGGCTGCCCCCACTCAAGCCAGAGGAGGGCTTGAATGGGGCACCTGCACCTGCAAAACAAAAAGCCCGGAGCGATCCGGGCTTATTCGCGAAATAGATGCCGGTTACTCGCCTTCCTGCAAGCTGGACACGTGCTGCTCCAGCGCTTTTGAATATTCCCGCTCGGCCGTCAGTTCCATCTCAAGCTTCTTAATCTGGCTGTGCAGCCTGAGAATCTCCAGCCGCATTCTACCCGCGTCTGAGCTATTGCCGGGAAGCGGCGGCGAAGGAACTCTTCCGGGCTGCGGCGGTGGAACGGGAATCTGGGCTGCGCCGGTAATCTGCGCGCCAGGAATTGAAACCGGCGGCGCCGGAACCGCTGGAGCAAGCGCAGCCGCCACAGTAGCGGCGATGGATGGCGCAGGCGGACGCGGCGTGCTGCGCGGAGGAACTGGCATGCTGCGCGGGGGAACCGGGACGGGGCCCGAGATGCGCGGCTGACTGTGCGTCGTGCGTGCCGGCAAGGGACCGCTGAAAATGCTGCTGAGCACCGCGTTTGTGTCTTCTTCAGTCAGGTGATCGTTTGTCGCCTCGACTTCAACTGGAGTAGAAAGCAGGTGACGCACACGCGCGATCAGGTCCTGCGGCTGGAAGGGCTTGCGGATTAACTCGTTGGCCTGAACCGAAAAGGCGCGTTCTGCCACACTCTTATTCACCACACCGGACATCAGGATTACGGGCGTTTGCCCGAAGCGCGGATGCTGCTTGATGAACTGACAGACCTCGTAACCGTCACGCCCCGGCATGATCACGTCAGTAATGACGACGTCCGGAGCGCTATGCTCCATCAGGTCCATGGCGCTGCTGGCGTCGTGGCAGGTGATGACCTCCATGTCTTCGCGGCGAAAGGCGATCTTGATCACCTCGCGCATTGTCGCGCTGTCGTCGATGAAATAAACCACCGGCTTTGCGCTCATTTGTACCCCCCATCGTTGGCTGCTGCGCGCTCTTCGTCGATTTCACGCAAGGCTTCCATCATCAACTCCGTTACCGAGCGGAAAACAGTCCGTGTCGCAGCCAGTGAGCCCGGTACAAACTTGTACACGCCACGATCCACACCGTTGCAATCTTTGACAATCTGGATCACCGACTCATCACCGATAGTCTCGCCCACTTCGGCGTGAAGTACTTCTCCGTAATTGAAGAAGATTGTTCCGTCGAGTGTTTCCGCATTAATGTAGAGCACACCCGATTGCCGCGAAATAGACAGCATTTGAATGACGCCAGGCAGGTCAAGATGCGAAAGACTGCCTTCCAGTACGGTCTGTTCCGACTCTAACATTTGTGTCGGACGGAAGCCTTCCAGGCGGCTGACCAGGAAGGTGCGTACCTGCGTGGCGATGTTTTCCGGGCCGCGGCGCCGGTCTATGTAATCGTCGCAACCAGCGCGGAATGCCTCCATGAGCGACTGCTCGCCACCTTCGCCCATGGCAAGGATGGGAATGTTTGTCGTTGCAGCGTCGCTATGCAGAATTCGCGGAAGATCGAAAACATTCAGCTCGCGCAGGTTTGTGGCGCAGAGAATAGCAGTTGGCGCATTCCACTCCAGCATTGTGAGGGCATAAGTAGCCTGCGTGCTGTGAATGACTTCAAATCCTTGCGCGTTCAGCGCCTCGGTCAGGCGCCGCGCAAAAAACACATTGCTGTCAATCAAGAGGATCCGTTGATTGGGAACCGCATTCGTGCTCATCCCTTCGCCTCCCCGGCCAACGCCAAGTCCGGTTGAATGCAGTGTGCCACACTCTTGTCCATATCCCGCATGGGAATCGTCCTGTCCCTGGTATGCAAAAGACCAGCGACGAAGGTCATTTTTTCGGGGGATACTTCCCGCTCGCACTGTTTTTCCTCAAGATGGAAAATCACGAAACCGCCCTCAACCTGCGTTCCCTGCCCGGAAATCCCTGGAATCACGAGTAATCTAGTATTCCGACTCTGAGCCCGACCTGCAATACGAAAATCGATCGGCTCCTTTCCTTTAGTTTTTGGATTGAGTTACGTTCGTCACAACCGCGAATCTCTTCGACCTCGCTAAGTTTCAACGGCGAACCGCTATGCAAGCTGAATCACCGAGCCTGCCGTGCTCGTAACTGGCTCATCGGAAGCGAGATGAACAGAGGAAGCCATTCGTTCTCTTTCCACCGTTTCTGCTATCGAGCGTTACCCGCCCGTACTGTGTCTTTATAGAAAGTCACGCACCGGGTAATCGCCGCTGCAATCGATTCAATCGGCAACACCTGCCCCACCGCGCCTGTCTTGATTGCCTCGGCGGGCATTCCGAATATCACCGAGGTCGCTTCGTCCTGCGCTATGACCAGCCCGCCATTTTCCTGAATTGCCATTGCACCGCGCGCCCCGTCATTGCCCATTCCAGTCAGGATTGCGGCTACCGCCCTGGCTCCGGCCAAGGCTGCAACAGACTCCAGTGTCACATCGATACTGGGCCGGTAGCCGCCTATGCGCGGACCGTTATCGAGCACAATACGTCCTGGCGGCGCCACTCGAAGATGGCAGTCTCCAGGACAGACGTAGGCATGACCTGCAAGCAAAGTTTCACCGTTCTCGGCCTGCTTCACCGGAATCTGCGATACAGAAGCAAGCTGCTCGGCAAATTGAGAGGTAAAGGCTCCGGGCATGTGCTGCACAATCAGCATGGCTCCGGGAAAGCTTGCGGGAAAGTCCGGCATCAGCTTCATCAGCGTGGCTGGGCCTCCGGTCGAGGCTGCCAGCACTGCAAGCGGCAGCCGATTCCCCTCTGCCGCAGGTGCCACGACGGGGTCCCCGGACGATTGCTCAACCTGCACAACCCTGGCTGGAGCAGACAGGTTGCGAATAACGCGGACCTTCGAGGCAATGCGCAGCTTCCGCACCAACTCGCCCCGCACGCTCGACATATCAAGATCCACAGCTGCGCTGGGTTTGGCGACAAAGTCTATGGCGCCGAGTTCCAGAGCGCGCAATGTCGCATCAGCTCCATCCTTGGATTCCGAACTGACGATTAGAACTGGCCGAGGATCGGTGGACATGATGACCTCTGTCGCCTGCAGCCCGTCCATGTGGGGCATATTGATATCCATGGTAATGACATGCGGCTTGAGTTTTGCGGACTTCTCCACCGTCTCGAGGCCATCCCGTGCCTCACCCACAACCTCAAATGCGCCGTCGGCGTCGAGAATGCTGGTCAGCACCTTGCGCATGAACGCAGAATCATCGGCAACCAGCACCCGAATTTTCTCGCCATTCCTCATTAGTTATCTCTCAGTGAACCACCGGAGGCGCGGCTGCTGCCTGTCCCGAGGTTCCGATCAACTCAACGACTTGCGCGATAAAAGCTTCTTCCTGCACCGGCTTGACCATGAACGCCGCCGCGCCTTCCTTCAACGCGCGATCGCGATGCTTGGCTCCCGCGCGCGAAGTCACCACCATCACAGGAACCTTGCTCGTGCCCGGTGTCTGCCGCAAGTGCGTCATCAATTCATATCCGTTGGTGCGCGGCATCTCCAAATCCGTGATCACCAGGTCACACTCATTTGAACTCGCGATCTCCAGCGCCTCCAGACCGTCGGATGCAAGTTTGACGCGGTAGCCAGCCTTCTCCAACATTCGTCCCACGAATTTGCGTACGCTGATCGAATCGTCGGCCAACACGACCAGCTTCTCTTTCTCCACCACGTCCACGGCAGCCGCAGGAATCTCGCCTCGCGCCACGGCGATTGCCCCAGGCACAAACAGTCGCGCGGCATTCATCGCGGCTGCGAGCGGACGACGCTCAATGGATTCGCCCATAATCAGGCGGGTTACATCAATCAGCAGAATCAAGCTGCCATCGGGCGCAATCGTAGCGCCAGGAAAAAGCTTAACGTTGCGCAGGTACTCGCCAAGGTTCTTGATAACGATTTCATCCTTACGCAAAACTTCTTCCACCAGGAGGCCAACCTGCTTGCCGCCAACATTGACCAACACGAGCCTGAAATAGCCGTTAATCGGTTGCAGGCGCGGCAACTGCAAAGCCTCGTCTAGACGCACTACTTCGGTCAGAACATCGCGCACCCTGGTAACGAGCTTGCCGCCTGCTTCTTCGATTTCGCTGGCGCGAACGCGTCGGATCTCCTCCACAAAGCCAAGTGGGAATGCAAACTTCTGCTCGCCGCATTGCACAAATAAGGCTTGCGAAATGATCAAGGTAAGCGGAACCTTCAACGTGAAGCGCGAGCCCATTCCCTTCTCTGTCTCGACTTCGATTTCGCCATTAAGGGCAGTAAGGTTTGCGCGTACCACATCGAGGCCTACTCCACGCCCTGCAAGTTCGGTGCGGCGTGGAGCCGTAGAGAACCCCGGCTGGAACAGCAAGTCCACCAGTTCGCGATGGCTCAACCGCTCGGCATCATCGGCCGGGATAAGGCCGCTCTCCACCGCAGTGGCCTTCACGCGCTCAAAGTCCACGCCGCGACCGTCATCCTCCACCTCGATGTAAATCGAATTTCCTTTGTGGTAGGCGCGAACCGCGATGTTGCCCTGGTCGGGCTTGCCGGACTCATAGCGCTCGTCCGCGCGCTCAATGCCATGCGCCACCGCGTTACGAACCAGATGCAGCAACGGATCGGCGACCTGCTGAATGATGTTGTTGTCGAGCTCGGTTTCCGCACCTGCAAGTTTTAGTTCGACCTGCTTATTGCTGGCCTTGGCGGCGTCGCGCACCGTTCGCGCGATACGCGTGAACAGGTTGCCGATAGGCACCATGCGCGCCTGCGTAATCTCGTCCTGCAAGCGGTGGGCGAGTTTGGTGAACTCGTCGATATCGCCGTCAACGCGGCGCACAAAGGCATCAAGCTGCGCGAGCACTTCGGTGATATCCGCCGAAATTTCCGTGAGCGAACGCGAAAGAATCCCGAAGTCATCGTACCGGTCCATCTCCAGCTCGCTGAACTCCGATGAGCCGTCGAAAAAGCCGCGCTGGATTTGGTTCCCGTAGCCGGAATCACCGAAGTACGAGCCGCCGAAACCGCCATACGCAGGAACTCCGCCGTAACTGCCCATCTGCCCCATTTCCGAAGCCGGCCATGACGACGACAGCAGAGAAGCGGAGTTGATGCGGCTGAATTCGTACTTTTCCTGAAATTCGGAGATCTTGTCGCCCATTCGGCCCTTCGAGAAGTTCAGAACTTCGGCCAGCTTCTCCAACTCCGCCAGACGGCCCAGCATACGGGTGCGGTTTATGACCAGCTCGCCCACCGCGTTCATCATGCGGTCCAGCCGTTCCAACGCAATGCGGATGGATTTCGATTGCGCCATTCCCACCGGCGCGGCCGGAACAGCCGGGGTTTCTACCTTCGGCTCTTCCTTGCGCTCGTCGCTCGGGCTGGGTTGAGCAACAGGCTCCGCAGCAGCTGGCTCCAGCGGTGCTGTTTCCGTCGCAGCAGTCGGTACGAGTGCTGGCGTGACTGGCGGCTTGGTCGCGGTGACAGGAATCGCGGCCGCAGATGTCTCGATTGGAGCGAAAGCAACGTGCTCCAGTCGGGCGATCAGTGTGCGCGCTGCAAGCTGGAAGCTGGCCTCGTCCTCCCACTGCCGGTAGATCAGTTTCTTGAGCACATCAACCGATTCAAAACAAAGGTCGATGATGGTTGCGCCCGGTTTCAGATCGCCATCGCGCAACCGACCTATCAGGTCTTCGGCACGATGAGCGATGGAGGCTATGCGCTGCCAGCCCACCTGTGCGGCCGAACCCTTGATTGTATGCATGCTGCGGAAGAGGCGGTTAATGTCCTCACTGTTGGGATTCGCCTCAAGCGCAAGCAGACAATCGGTGATGATCTGCAGGTGCTCCTCAACCTCGGGGACAAAGAACTCGAGCACCTCGCCCGGAATCTCGGCATCCCCCTCCAGCTCCGGCACACTCTCGATGGAGATCTTTGGCACGGCGGGAGGCTTGGGCGGGGCTGCAGGAGTCGGTAACTTCACCTCAGGCACGGACGAAGTAACAGGCTCTGCTTCGGCCTCAGCTGGAGGCGCGGGAACAGCAGCATCTGCAATAGACGGTACAGGTGGTGTTTCCGTCGGACGCTGCGTAACAGGTGTAGATGCTTCGCGTTCAATCGTTGACTTTTCAATCGAAGGCGCAGGCTCGGGCTCGGACGCGTGCGGCTGTTCCGCAGGAGCATCAGCCGCGACGGGCGGGGGAGCCTGAAAAGCGAAGGGATAGCGCAGTTTGAACGCGTCAATATCTTCGACCGACTCCACACCATTCGCGCTGATCATTATGAGGTCGCTTTCCAGCACCGCGATTGCCTCATAAATGAACTCCACCAATGGGGCCGTAGCCTCCGGACTGATGGTCGCGTTCATTGCGTATTGGAAAATGTGCGCCAGTTTGCCGGCAACTTCGTTGAACAGCGGATAACCATAGGTTCCGCCCGTTCCAGCAACGCCATGAGCAGAGATGTAGAGGCGCTCAATATCTTCGTAGAGCGGATAAGGATCCTGCAGAATGCCCGAGTACTCGCGAAGGAACTGGAGATGCTCGCTCGCTTCCTGCAAAAACAATTCGATCATTTCCGGGCTGGGTCCGTTCATCGTCCGTCTCCCGCGGCCCGGATATGACAGGCGCTCTGATCCAGTGGCTTTTGCAGCAGTCGCGTCCCGTTCATGATCGTCTGATTGAATTTCACCGGAATGTTTGCGACCGATTCCGCATGACCAAGAAAGAGATAGCCACCCGGCTCCAGATATCTGTGAAAACTCTGAATCAAGTTCGAACGCAGTTCCGCGCCGAAATAGATCATCACATTCATGCAGAAAATGCAGTCGAAGCGTCCAAGATACATCAGTTGAGCCAGGTTCATGGGCGCGAACTTCACCATGCTGCGAAGCTGTGGTTTGACCTCATAGCTGTCTTCGACTTTGGAAAAATAGTTGGAGATCTGCGCGGACGAAAGATTTGCCAGCACGCGCCTGCCATAGACTCCGCGTTCGGCGCGCTCAAGGGCTTCGTGACTGATGTCGGTTGCCATAATGCTGGCTTCCAGCTCTGCTCGAGGCCCCACCGCCTCGCAGACGCTCAGTGCAATTGAATACGGCTCTTCGCCGCTGGCGCAGCCTGCGCTCAGGATACGCAGTGCGTGATCCCTGTCCCGCAACTTTCGTTCCTGCAAATCAGGCAGTACGTGCTGCTGAAAAGCCGAAAACAGTGCGGGATAGCGCAGAAAACTTGTTTCCTGGGTCAGCAACCGCTCCAGCATGCTGTCGAACTCCACGTTGGAGCAGCGCACCAGCCGCAGCAGTTCCGCGCCATAGGTCAGGCCCTTGCGCTCCATCTGCTCAAGCACGCGCGAGGTCAGGAAGCGCTCACGAGATTCGTCGAACACAATGCCAGAGCGCTGCTCGATGAGCAGTCGCAACTCGCGGGCTTCATGATCGGTCAGCACCGGATTTATGCCAGCTTCGCTCATCGCCGCCTCTTGCGCCATTTGTCCGCTCTTTCCCGCTCTTCGTTCCGGAGGCTTTCTTTCCGATTAACCGGTTTTTCCTCTCACGTCTCTAGCTGCGCGCTGAGCCCGCCTGCTGCTGTGCGGCTGCTGCCTGAACGCGGAACTGCGATAGCGCATCGTTCAACTGCTCGCTCATCTGCACCATTTGTTCCATGCTGCGAGCCGTCTGGCGCGCGCCCTGCGAAGTCTGGCGCGTGATGCTGGAGATGATCTGCATGGCGTTGGCCACGCCCTCGGTGCCTCTTACCTGCTGCTTGCTGGCCAGAGAAATTTCCTGCACCAGTTCAGCCGACTGCCGCACGACGGCGGAAATCGCCTCCAGCGCTTTGCCCGCCTGATCGGCCAGGCGCGCGCCGACCTCCACCTCGCGCGTGCCTTCTTCCATGACCACAACCGCCTCGTTGGTCTCGGCCTGGATGGCCTTGATCAATGCGGCGATATCCTTGGTTGCGGTGCGCGAGTGCTCAGCCAGTTTGCGAACTTCGTCGGCTACCACTGCGAAACCGCGGCCCGCCTCGCCCGCGCGCGCTGCTTCAATCGCAGCATTAAGCGCCAGCAGGTTGGTCTGTTCGGTAATGTCATTAATAACGTTAATGATTTCGCTGATCTCCAGCGAGCGGTCGCCGAGGGACTTGATCTTCTTCGCGGTCGCCTGCACGCTGGAGCGGATGCGCTGCATCCCTTCAAGCGTGTCCCGCACCGAGCGGTTCCCCTGCTCGGCGGCATCGAGCGCGCGGCGAGCAGCCTCGGCGCTGGCTTCGGCGTTGTTACTCACCTGCTTCATCGAAACTGTAAGTTCTTCGACTGCCGAAGAGGTGTTGGTGATCTCGTGATCCTGCTGGGTCGCACCCGTTGCCATCTTCTCGGACGCGTTCAGAATTTCGTTCGCGCTGGTTGAAACGTCGTTCGCCGCATCGCGCACCCGCCGCACGACCTGGGTGAAGTTGTCCAGCATGTAGTTGACGGAATCAACCACATTTCCCAGCGCATCGCTGGTCACCACGCCACGCAGCGTCAGGTCTCCGCGCGCAATCTGGCTCACGATGGTCAGGAACTCGGTCACCGAACGTTGCAGGCTTTTCTGTGCGTCTTCGTCCTGCATCGCCTTAGCCGCTTTCTCCGCAGCCAGATTCAGACGCGCCGCAATATAGCCAAAGTCATCGTCGCCATTCTCTTTCAGGCGTGCTGAAAACTTCCCGGCGCTAACCTGATCGGAGAACTCCGCCAGTGCTTTGACAGGCTCGGAAACCGTGTTGGACAGGCGAAAGAGCACAAAAAGCGAGCCGACCACCAGGAATCCAATCGAACCGAGCAGATAAATCAAAGCATCCGACGGCATTGAGCCAATTTCGAGGAGCGACTTGCCGCCAGACTTAGCGCCAGCCGCATAGGCCAGCCCGAATACCGCAGCGGTGGCTAAAAAATTTACCAGCGCCAGCACGATAATGGCCGAATTCAGACGACCTTTCATAGAACCTCCAGGACAACGCAGCCGCCTCGTCCACTCCCGCGTCGCCTTGCACTCAAGCGCAGTTGCGCTTTATGAACCCATGGTTGGAATCGCAATTGTTCCAACTCACCCCGTCCAGTCTCAAATCACGCCGACAGGAAACGCCTCAAGCACCCGCACCAGATCCAACGCCAGCGCGAGTCTGTCTCCATGCCGCAGCATTCCGGCACAGTGCGGAACATCTTTCGGCGCTTCATTCTTTAGCAGCGGTTCGCTGGTGCTGTAGGTACCTATCACCTCGTCCGCCGCAATTCCCAATCGCACGTCCGGCGCGCCTGCAGTTGCTCGCAAACAGGCCACCACCACTTGCTTCGGAGGCAGATCCGCTCGCCGCACTTCGGTAAATGCAATGTCCACGACCGGCACAATAGTTCCACGCAGATTGAATAAGCCCATCAGAAAGGGCGGCGAGAGCGGCAGACGCGTCAACCGCGGCCATTCCACAACCTCGTCCACTTCCATCACATCCAGGCAGAACCGTTCCCGCCCCGAGCGGAAGATGCAGTACTGCTGCTGCGGCGGCGCGGGCTCTCCAGCGAGACTCTCTTCCCTCATCTCCAGATTGAGATCGAGCGGTAAAGGCTCCTGAGTCTCCTGCCTGTTGTCCCGCGCTTCAGCCATTGCCTATCCGATCACCTTTTTCACTTCACCCACCAGTTGCTCACCAGTGAAGGGCTTGACCACATAAGCATCAGCTCCCTGCTGCAAACCCCAGAACCTGTCGCTCTCGCCGTTTTTCGAACTTACGAGAATGATTGGAATTTTGCCGAATTCCTTGCTGTTTTTAAGTTCGCGGCAGGCTTGAAAACCATTGCGTCCGGGCATGACCACATCCAGAAGAATCAGGTTCGGACGTTCCGAGGCTACCACCTGCTCAATGCGCATCGGGTCGCTCAGTGGAACGGCCGAGTATCCAGCGCTTTGCAACAGAGACTGCATCAACCGGCTTTCCGCCTGGGAGTCATCAACAATCAAAACCTTTTTCAGCACGATGCACCTCTAAATTCGTTATTGTGCCGCCGCTGACTTAATCGGCCAGCCTACCGTCTTCCGCCCGGCCTGCCGCTCCGCCATCTGCATTTCCATATCCAGCGATGAGAGCCGCCGCAAGGTCTCGTGAATTCTCAGCGACATCGCGTGAATCGTTTCCAGTTGCCCGCGCACCTCGCTCGGCAGCCCCGTCTCCGCTGTTTCCAGCAACACCAATTCGGAGTTTCCGAGCACGCTGGTCAATGCATTCCCGAGGCCATGCCGAGCCTCTGAGATAAATTTTCCCAGTACAGCATAACGCTCGGACTCTCGCAGCCGATGTTCCACGTCCTCTACCCGCCGCAAGGCGGCCACACGCTGCGCTCCTTGGTGCGCCAACGCTGCCGCAACATCTATAGATCCCAAGCCACGCCGCACCTGCACAACTCTCTGCGCCGTGCTGCCAACATCGGGCAGCGGCTCTTCTCCGGTGATCGCAACCACTAGCGAAGTTTCACTATGCAAGTGGGCAAGCACCTGGGACGCGGCCGCGGTGTCCGAAGCATCAATTACAATCACCGGACTCGCCGGAAACTCCTCGGTTCCCGGACTCGAAACCGAATACTCTTGCTCGATGTGCGAGCCCTGCCAGCTTTGCACAAGCGAACGGACAAACTCTTCTTGGTCGGAGATGATCAGGACCTCGGCCTGCTCCACTTACTTGTCTCCCAAAGGGCTTCACCAATTGTAGACACCCGTACCCGCTATCGCGGAAGTAACTGAAATTAGGCATCTTCCATTTAATCGAGCCCTTCTTTGTCTCACCTTTGAGACAAGAGTATCACCTGTCCACCACTGTCGAAAGCTGCTTCTCTGGAACACTGCGCCGTTTTGACGGTTTGGTGATCAGGCAAACACCCCCGCCTTTTCGGATGTGAGCTTCTTGAGAATTTCCAGAAGTTGTGCAACTCGAAATGGTTTTTCGATGAAAGGTGCGCCGATGTGCTCCCGTAGCTCGACGGCGCGCGGATCGCTTGCATCTCCCGTAATAAATAGAAAGCAGGATGACAGTTGCAGCCGATTCTTCCGAACCCACTCAAATATCTCCGGCCCTCCGGTTCCGCCTTCCAGTCTGAGATCGCAAACAACCCCCGCAAAGTCCTTCTGCTCGAGCAGGGCTAGTGCCTCGTTTCCAGACGATGCTGCCGATACTTTGAAGCCACCGCGCTCCAGTGCCTGCTTGAAGAAGCACAGCAGAATTTCTTCGTCTTCCACAACCAGTATCGGTAAAGATCCACTCACGTCTCTATTCCTCACTCCACGGCACTGGAAACCGAAGCAAACGCAGTCGCCGGGAGCAGTCAGGCTGAAGAAAAAGCTGACCGAGCCATCTTGCTCAAATACACAAATTGTCGATGCAGATCCGTTTCAGACTAGGCCCAGTCTCATTCGGAGTCAAGCTCATCAAGAACTCACCAAATGCGAATCGACGCGCTGTGGCCGATCCGATTCTGCGTTCAGCGCGATGAATGCAAAGTTATTAGAAACTTTGGTGCTAGCCCCTTTGCACCTTTCGCCAGGACTGAAAGATTGCTATCAATGAGTGCAGGATTCCAGATGCATATATGAGGTCACGGTAGCGGAATGTTTCTCTCAACCACGGACTTTAGCGTCTTCCCGGTTAGCCGTGAACTCAAGGAAGTCTGCGGAAGCTTTTTCACTGGAGCGTTCAGTAGGCTTACAAGCACTCGGCTCGGAAGACATCGTTATCTTGGCACGCTGTAATTGATAAAAGGTGAGTTCCTTTGACAAAAGCTCAAGCTATTGAAGCTGGCGCCATCCATTAGGCGGGGAAACCTGATTTCGCGGTTCTGGAGACAAAAAGGAATGAAGATCCGTAACAAGTTGCTCCTTAATTTTGGGTTGTTGCTTGGAGTCATGGCACTGGTCTTTGCCGTCAGCACCTTTGCGATGTTCCGTGAGCGTGAAGCCAAGACAGCTCTCAGCAATGCCCTCGACCTTGCTCAGGCTACTGAAAACGTCCGCCACCAAATAATGCAGAACCGCCTGTCGCTCAGTAACTACCTCCTCACTGGCTCGGCTATAGAACTGAATCGCTTGCAGGAGGGCAACGCCCGCACCTCCGTTCTTTTGCGCGAAGCCCAGTCCAAGGCAAGCGACGCCACGCAGCGCGCAGGATTGAGCCGTATAGAGACAATCGAGCACGACTGGTATCTAAGCGTTTCCGATAAATTCATTCAGGGACACAAGGACGTTGACAGTGGAAAAATCAGCGCCAACGCCCTGCTGAGTCTTTACGCCAAGACTGAACCGATGGAGCAGCTCAAGCGCTCCAATGAAGTCATTAATGAACTCCAGACTGAGAACCGAAGCCAACTGGACCAGCGCCGTAAGTATGACGAGGCGGCTTCTCTCGGCACTACCGCAGTCGGCATCATCGGCTTCCTGATCGCGCTGGGAATGGGTATCATCGTTGCCTTCCGTACCTCGAACTCGATTACCCAACCGTTGGAGCACCTGATCACCGTGGCTCGCGAGGTGGGCGATAAAGGCGATCTTGACCAGAAGATCGATATCGACTCTCGCGACGAGATCGGAAATCTGGCGCAAACCCTGCGCAATATGGTCATCTACTTCAAGGAGATGGCCACCGTCTCCGAAGCTATTGCCGGAGGCGATCTCTCCGTCGAAGTCTCGCCGCGTTCCGAGCGCGATACGCTGGCCTCGGCGTTTTCTCAAATGACCAACGGTCTGCGCGCTCTGGTGAGCTCGGTGCGCGATGCGGCGGCACAGGTTGCGGCCGGGTCCAACCAGGTAGCCGATGCATCGGAAGACTCCGCCAAAATCAACCTGCAATCGTCTTCGGCGATCGACGAAGTCACCAGCACGATGCACGAGATGAGCATAAACGTGCAGAACATGGTGAAGAACACACAGATGCAGGCATCCAGCGTCAGTGAGACTTCGGCTTCTATCGATGAAATGGTCGCCAGCATTCAGCGAGTTGCAGACACAGCCAAGGTTTTGCTTGATATCTCCAGTCGCTCGCGCGACGAAGTGCAGAGTGGCATCGGCTCAATGCAGAAGACCACCGGTGGCCTCAACCGCATAAACGACTCCATTGGTTCTTCTGCCGCCATGATCAACACACTAGGCGAGCGCGTGGATAACATTGGCAAAATCATCGAGGTCATTGATGACATTTCCGAGCAGACCAACCTGCTCGCACTCAATGCCGCAATTGAAGCCGCCCGCGCCGGTGAGCACGGCCTGGGATTTGCGGTCGTTGCCGACGAGGTCCGCAAGCTCGCGGAAAAATCCGCCATCTCCACCAAAGAAATCAGCGATCTGATAACCAATATTCAGCACGAAGCTCGCAAGGCCGTTGAAAACATGGAGAAGAGCACGGCCATTGTCAACGAAGGGTTGGAGCTCGGAAACGATCTCAGCCTTGCCCTGCGCAAAATTTCCGATGTCGTTACGGAAGTCTTCAAATTCGCTCAGGAGATTGGCGCTGCCACCAACCAGCAGTCACATGGTTCCGCGCAGATTGCCAAGGCGACCATGCGGCTTAACGAAATCACACACGAAATCACCTCATCCGTGGAAGAGCAGGCTGGAGGCGCGCAAGCCGTCGCTCGGGCTATGGATCGCATGCGTGAGATGGTTCAGCAGTCCACCTCAAGTTCTACCGAACTGGCCGCCTCAGCCGAGCAGATGTCGAAAATGGCGCGCTCGCTGCTGGAAAGCATGGACCGCTTCGTCCTCGAAGAACAAACCGAGGAACCCCGTCGGCTGAGCAGATCTAAGTTCGCGCTGGCGGGAGCAAGTCGCTAGAGGGGCTTGAGATGCGCATGGCAACGGCAAAGAGTCAGCAAATCGTCGGTTTCCGCATTGGCAAAGAGCACTTTGGCGTGCCCATCTCCGTCGTGCATGAAATCGTGCGCATGATGGACATCACCATGGTTCCTGATTCGCCTCCACACATCGAAGGGGTGATCAATCTTCGCGGCAAAATTATCCCCGTGGTTGATCTGAGAAAACGTTTTGCCGAACCAATTCAACCGGATCGCCGCAACCGCATTTTGGTTGCCGAGCTTGACGGTCACCAGGTTGGACTGGTGGTTGATGCCGCAAATGAAGTACTCAAAATCAATCCGGATCTCATCGAGCCGCCTCCGAATATCTTCGAGCAGGGCGAAGTTAATTATGTGACCGGTGTTGGCAAGCTCAATGGCAGGCTAATCATTCTCATCAATCTTGCAAAGATCATGCAAATGGGTGAATTGCGGCGCATCTCCGATTTCGCGGAAACTGCGGAATCGATTCCATCGGCAGAATAGGCGTGAGGACGGACAAAACAATGTTTTCTACATCGTCAGCCGTTGCTCTCAGCGAGCCCGAACTCAAGCTGTTGCAGACACTGATCTATCAGGAATGCGGCATGTATTTCGATGAACGCCGTACGCACTTTCTGAACGATCGTCTGCAGCGCCGTCTCCGAGCGTGCAACCTCAGCTCTTTCTACGAATATTACCGTCTGCTCACGAGCCGCGAAGGCAAACACGAGTTGTCGGCGCTGTTAGAAAATCTCACGGTCAATGAGACCAGCTTCTTCCGCAACCGTTCGCAACTGGAACTCTTTCAGAAGACCGTGCTGGAAGAAATACTCCGCCGCAAGCAGGAGCGCCGGGATTGGAGTCTGCGCATCTGGAGTGCTGGCTGTTCAACGGGACAGGAACCATTCACTCTGGCCATGATGGTCGCCGATGCCCTCGCTTACTATTACCTGCGCAATCCTCTTCCCTTTGATATGCCTTCGCCCAAGCCGCTGATCCCGCCTCCCTGGAAGGTGGAGATTCTCGCTTCGGACATTAATTATTCCGTGCTGCGTGCCGGGCAGGAAGGCATTTACCTTGAGCACCACATGGAGGCCGTGGACTATGCCTATCGCCTGCGTTATTTCGACAAAGTCGGGCCGGGACGCTACGCCGTTAAGCGCACCGTTAAGGATCTGGTCCACTTCGATTTCCATAATCTGAAAACGGAATTCCTGCCGCAACGCAATGACATCATCTTCTGCCGCAACGTAATGATCTACTTTGACGAAGCTGAGCAGAAACGGCTAATAAAAAAATTCTGGCGCTGCCTGAACTCCGAGGGATTCCTTTTCGTAGGGCACGCTGAAAGCCTGTTCGGACTTACGGACCAGTTCCGTATGATTCACCAGGACAACGGCACGGCATACAGCAAGATCGAGGCATAACCGTGGGCATTTTTTCCGACGATCGCGCCAACGAACTTCGTAATCTTTTTTTCGAAAGCGCGCATGAGATTCTCCAAGCCCTCAATGAGGGTGCGCTGCTGCTGGAGAAATCCCCGCGTAATGCCGATGTCGTTCGCGATCTGCGCCGCAGCGTGCACACTCTCAAGGGAGACTCCGCAGCCTGCGGTTACAAGGAACTGAGCGAACTCGCTCACGCCGTCGAAGACGTACTCACACCCGAAATCGCGGCACGCGATGGAGAAGCCCTTGTCGATCTCGTATTGATCTCCACCGATGCGTTTGACAATTTGCTCTCCGCCTATCGCAACGATATTCAGCCTCCTTCGATTGAGGCCCTGTATGGCCTCATTGAAAAGATCCGCAACCCGCAAACAGAAAATTCATTCGAGCCAAAGTTCAATTGGACCGAATACGAGCAGTTATTAATTGCCAAGAATGCGGTTCGTGGGCAGCAGGTGTATAACCTTGCGCTCGCTATCGACCCTTCCTGCCCCATGCGTGCCGCTGCCGTGCAGCTTGTCCGCAACGTTATGCAGGAGGTTGGCACAATCCTCTTAATGCGTCCGGACGAAAACGCCTCGGAGATTCCCGACGTCATTGAGATGGCTCTTGCCACTCACCAGGAACTCGACTGGGTAGAGCGCAAAAGCAAAATCCCGACCATAGTATCCAAAGTCAATGTAGCTTTGGCGCGGAGCGAAGCGCGGGAGCCAATCTCTCATGGGAGTGTCGCTCCACCACCTGCGGCAGACTCTGCGACGCCACCCGAGGCAGTCCAATCTTCTTCTGCGGCTTCGCCCGAGCAGGTTTCTTCTCCCAGTTTGCAAAGGGGCAACGACAAATCTCGCAGCGCGCAAGCCGAAAGGCAGGCCGTGGAGCGTCCGAAGACCCGCGCGGAACGCCTTCCCGCGGCCACCGAAAACATAATTCGAGTAGAAGCTGAGCGTGTTGACGCGGTTCTCGACCTGGTTGGCGAACTGATCATCGCCAAGAGCATGATGCAGGAATTGCTCACTGATATGAATCGCAGTATCGGCAATCATCCTCTGCGCGGCAGGACCTCCGACGTTCTCGCCTTCCAGTCGCAGGTTCTCAAGAAGCTTCAGCGTGCGGTAATGAAGATTCGAATGGTCCCGGTAGAGCAGATGTTCCGGCGGCTGCCCCGCGTCATTCGAGACACGGCAAAGCAAACCGGCCGCGAGGTCAACATCATCATCGATGGCGAAAACACTGACCTCGACAAAAGCATTCTGGATACTCTGGCCGAGCCTATGATGCACTTGCTGCGCAACGCTGTCGATCACGGCATCGAGCCGCCGCTCGAACGCGCCGCGGCCGGAAAGGCTCCCGAAGGAACCATCCGCCTCAACGCCTATCACCAGGGCAACCAGGTTGTCATTGAGATCAGTGATGACGGTAAGGGCATCAATCTCGCAAAGGTAGTCGAGAAGGCAATTGCGCGCGGCATCGTCAGCCCCGAACAGGGAGCTCGCCTAAGCGATAACGAAGCACTCGACCTTATTTTCCACGCAGGTCTGAGCACCTCCAATGAGGTCACCGAAATAAGCGGCCGGGGAATTGGCATGGATGTCGTCAAGGCCGTGATGGACCGTCTCAAAGGCACCATCGGTGTGCGCAGCATCACGGGCGAAGGCACGACTTTCCGCCTCAAAGTGCCGCTCACGCTTGCCATCATCAAGGCCCTGCTGTTCCGCGTTTCCGAACACCTCTACGCCGTACCGCTGGGGAATGTATTGGAAATTCTGCGCGCCAGAGAAACCGATGTTCACTTAATTGACGGACAAGAGGTTCTGCAGATTCGTGAAGAAGTTGTGCCTCTCATCCGTCTCAGCCGAATGCATCCAGGCAGCAAACGTACTCTCAAATTATTTCTTGTAATAGTGCGTGTGGGTGACCGTAAGGTGGGCTTGGTCGTGGATCGGTTGATCGGTGAACAGGAACTTGTCATCAAGGCGCTCGATGAAACCATGGTAAACAGCGAACTGGTCAGCGGCGCAAGCATTCTCGGTGACGGCCGCGTCGTGCTAATCCTAAGCATCTCCGATGTGGTTGAGAAATTCGGCAGAGGATTCACCCGGAGCACCATTGAGGCCGAAGCATTGGGGGCACGCGCATGACCACTGATCTGATCCGGGTGCTCGTGGTGGATGACTCTGCGCTCATGCGCAAGCTCATTCCGCAACTGATCGAGCGTGACAGTTCCATCCGCGTTGTCGGCACTGCCATGGACGGAACTTTCGCCCTCAGAAAAATTGAAGAACTCAAGCCTGACGCGATTACTCTGGATCTCGAAATGCCGCGCATGAATGGCATTGAGACCCTTCGGCAGATCATGCGCGTTCACCAGCTTCCGGTAGTGGTCGTCAGCGCTCACACACATGAAGGCGCTAGCGCTGCCTTCAAGGCACTGCACATGGGAGCTTTCGATTTCGTTGCGAAGCCGGAAAACGTCCTCGCCGAAGGCATGAGCGAAATTGCGGACGAATTGATCGCCAAGATTAAAGCGGCGGTCGCTAGTCCTTTCCTTCGCCGCCCCGCACTCTCTGCAGAGACCGTCACGCAACCCGAGTCCAAGCGACCGAAAATTCCTAAAGCTGCCTCCAAGTTTATTGCCATCGGCAGTTCAACTGGAGGTCCGAATTCGCTTGAGTACCTGCTCAGCCATCTCCCTGCCGACTTTCCCGCCGCCATCCTCGTGGTGCAACATATGCCCGCTGGATTCACCTCACCATTCGCACGACGGTTGAATGAGGCTTGCACTCTGGAGGTGAAGGAAGCGCAATCCGGCGACCTGCTGGCCGCCGGACGTGTCCTGGTCTGCCCGGGAGACCGCCACATGCGAGTACGCCGCATGCCACTGGGCGATGTCGTAATACTTTCCGATGAGGCCAAAGTTAACGGACATCGTCCCTCGGTCGACGTTTTATTCCGTTCCGTCGCCCAGGAGTTTGGAAACGAGGCCATCGGCCTGCTCATGACCGGAATGGGCGAAGATGGGGCGGAGGGACTCGGAGCGATGAAAATCGCTGGTGCGCTGACCATCGCCCAGGATGAGGCGTCGTCAGTTGTGTTTGGCATGCCGCGCGCCGCCATCGAGCGTGGATATGCCACGCGGATCGTTTCACTGGAAGCCTTGCCGAATACTCTGGTCGTGCAGTGCTGCACTGGGCAAGCCACGCCGGCCGTAGGAACACAGAATCCAGTCCGCTTAGCCGGACAGATGTGAGGAAACTATGGAGCAATTTCCCGCTCTACTGCGTGCCAGCGATCAGCAACCAATAAGTTACCTGGTCGTTGATGATTCCGTTTTTGCGCGTAAAAACCTCGCGCGCATCATTGCTACCTATGGTGGGCAAATGGCCGCCGAAGCCGCTGACGGATGCTCGGCTATTTCCGAGTACGAGCGCACACGCGCCGACATTGTGCTGATGGACATCACGATGCCGCAAATGGAAGGCATTGAGGCTGCCGAGCGCATCGTGCGCCAGCATCCGGGTGCCCGCATAATTATGGTCTCCAGCGTCGGCTACCAGGAAAATATCGTGGCCGCCCTGCAGAAGGGTGCGCGCCATTTCGTGCAAAAACCCGTAAAACCTGAACTGCTTTACGAAGTGGTGAAATACGTACTGGGCGATGCTGCCATTGCGGTGTCCGTCGCCGGCGCAGGAGAGTAGTTTTCATGAGGATGGAGTTGATTCAGCCGTTTATCAACGCAGCCGATGCAGTGCTGGCTGAGACGCTTGCCTGCCCTGTCACTGTCTCCGACATTTCCATGAGCGACGAAACCTACCAGCGCCACGCCACCGCCGCCATGATTGAAATCACCGGCGACATCGAAGGCCGGGTGATATTTGATGTTGAGGACAGCGCGGCGATGAAGGTCGCCTCCGCAATCTCCGGCACGGAAATGGAGGCCGATCCGGAGATGATTCGCGAAGCCGTGGCCGAGCTGGCCAATCTCGTCATCGGAAACGCCGTCACCTCACTTAATGATCAGGGATTCCGTTTCAAGGTCCATCCGCCCGTCGATCACCCCGGCCAGCAAGGGTTCCGAGGCTCCGAGGACGTCGAAGCCCTCGTCATGGATTTTTCTTCTCCCGCCGGCAGTGTCTTCATGAACGTGGCCATGCGTTATAACCGGCGCCGCCGCGAAGACAAGATTCCGGGGTGAAACTCCGCCCGATTCAGCGGCGCAAAAGATAAGGGCGAGCTCATAATCGGCTCGCCCTGTTCTTTTGCTGTAGCTTTGCGCTAGCTGCGGCCGAGTATCGTAACGGGAACCATAGCCGGACAGGTCTTCTGTCCATCTGGCTTTCCCGTATTCGGATCGCAATACGTAACGACCGAAGGTGCCGGAAGTGTCGTGATGTACGTGTTGATCGGCGTTGTTCCATCGGCAGCCGCAGTTAGGATGGAAGTGCCATTGTAGAGATTTGGGCAGCTCAAGCCATTCGGAGCCACGAGCGTGCACGTCGAGGGTGCCGACCACTCAGGAATCGAGGCAGGATCTACCGGAGTCGTCCCACTCGCGTCGAAATAGGTGTACACCGTGTTCGTCGTAGTGGTTGCATACGCCTTGTAAGTATTGGCTGTATCGACACCGCGCGAAACAGCGACGTAGTTCACCGCAGGCGTTGTGACTTCCTTCATGCTGTACGTGTACGTAATGGTCTTCGTCGGATCGCTGGGGTTGGTAACCGTGACCACGTAAGGTGAGCTCACGGAGCGGCTCACACCCACCGCGATGGAAGTCGTTGCCCCCGTCGTATTCACGTTTGTAGCGAGCTTGCTGGTATCGATCGCGATGATCTGATTGGTTCCCTTCAGGCCCACATAGGCCTGTGCTCCGTTCCGCATAAGCGCCAGGTTTGTCGGATTTGCACCCGTCGCAATCGACGTGATCCAAGTCAGCGTTCCCGGTACCGTCCCGTTGAAAACACTCACCGTGCCGTCGGCATGGAGAATCCAGACATTATTAACCTGCGTATTCGTCGAGGTATCCGTGGGTGGCGGGGCAGTCACAATCTCAATCGGCGAAGCATGGGCCGTGCTGATTGTGCCGACCACCGCCTCCGCCTGCCCATCGATAATCGTAATCGTGCCATCGACGCTATTGAGCACGTAGATATACTGGCCGTTGGCGCTCTGGGAGGCCTGGATTGGAGCGGCGCCAACCGGAATCTTGTTCGTCACTTTGTATTTGCTGGCGCTCACCACGTAAACCTGGTTCTCGCTCTTATCCAGCACAAATACCTTGGACTGATCCTTGTAGATCCAGGCAAACACCGGATCAATGCCCACGCAGACATTTGCTTTTACCTGGGCCGTCGCCTGAATAATCGCCGAAATTGAGCCTTTTCCAGGACAAGTCTGCGTCCCCGTCACGGCCGTTCCTGTCGGGTTTCCCGAATTCACCACGTAGTCGATGGTGTAGGAGGTGCCGAAATACTGAAAACTCATTCCGATTGGCGCGGCACCCGATTCCAATGCAATAGTGGTCGTGTTAGCTGAAAAACCCGCCGTCGAGGTCAGCAGATTAACCTGTGTCACCGAATCGGTTTTCGTGTTGGCTGTGTATGCCGCGGTGCGACTGTAGTCGAAGGCAACCGAGGTTGGTTTGTTCTGAAGCACCTTGTTGCCAATATTGGCGTCGCCACTGACGTCGATTGCCGTTAGTGTCCCTGTGCCGTCGGTCTTTTGGTTCATTACAACGACCGTGTCAGTGCCTGCGGGGTTGCCAGTTGTAGTTGGAGTGGGATCAGCGATTGGGCGATAGGTGTCGCCACAACCAATCTCAATCGAAGTTGCCGCCACCAAAAGGAGGGCCACACGCGCGGCTTTCCACATGACTTTCATTCGCACTCCACCTTGCCGATGCAGTTCATCTGCTCTGTTCGAGTGCGTTCATTGTAAAGGAAGCATAAGCTTACGGGCCAATGCTTTCCCGCTCACGCAAGGCTGAATACTCTCATCGTGTAGCAACTCGCCGGTTAAAAAAATCGAGTTCTCATCCCGGCTCGCCATACCCTTACCCAACCGAATCTGATACGATGCGGCATTCCGAAAGACTCTGCCATAAAGAGACTTCCGGGCCATCACTCGCCGTCATTTCGGAGTACGATGAACCAGGCATGAACTTCTTCCAGAGCTGGCAGATTGCCATTCCTCAATTGATTTCTGCTGCTGGGCTCTCAGTGGCGCTGGCCCTTCTTGCCTGGGGCCTGCGCGCCGTTACTGCTGGGGCCGCAGTAACAGGTGTCCTGCTTGCCATCATTTTTTGCCTGGCCGCTGGACCCGCAGCGCTGCTCCCGATCCTGGTCGTGTTTCTTTTGACATTCATCAGTACCCGCATAGGACGCCGCAAGAAGGAGCGCTTTGGCACCGCCGAGCACAATCGTGGACGGGATGCCCTGCAGATTTTCGCCAATGTCGGAGTTGCGGTAATCTGCGCCTCCCCTTTGCTTTTTGTACCCTATGCACGTTTCATCCTGCTCGGGGGCGCATCCGCCGCCTTGGCGGAAGCTGCGGGAGATACTGTCAGCAGCGAACTGGGCCAGGCATTCGGCAATCGTCCCCGGCTCATAACCACTTTGCGGCAAATTAATCCCGGAGATAATGGCGGCGTCACCGTGATTGGCACCGTCTTTTCTTTTCTTGCCGCTGCCCTCGTATGCCTGAGTTGTAGGTGGACCAACCTGCTGCTTCCAGAGTTCTTCTGGATCACACTTATCGCGGCATTCCTCGGAACCTTTGTGGATAGCCTGCTCGGGGCTACCCTGGAGCGTCCCGGCCGCCTCGGCAACAACTCCGTAAACTTCACCAGCACTGTATTCTCGGCGGCACTGGCCATCGCAGTCCCCTTCACGCGTTGGCTGCTCTAGTCCCACTCCCCGAGACAAGCTCTAGCTTTCCGCTCGCGCCCGTTTTTTGTCTTCTACCCACTCGACTCGCAAAATCCTGCGGCCATCGGAATCTGTTCCTCGCACCCACTGCATCCGAAGCGGAGCGCTTCCCGCACCGTTCTCCGGCGCCTCACGAACCATCACTTCAATTCGAGGTTGAATAAGACCGATGATCTCAAACAAATTCTGAGCAAACACGGTGATCGTTGCCATTTTTTTCCACCTTCCTGCGCCTTCTCGATGAGGTGGCGCGCCGGGCTCCCGCGAAGTTGGAAAGGCTCGATCCGATCAGCCTGCCACTACGCGGGAGTCTGTTTTAGTTGCCGACTTGGAGGTTGCGATTCTTGCTCTCTCATCGATTGTTTTCCTTCCATTGTTTTTCCTTTTTTAGTGCTGCCCAAAGACGCCCGCCAGATCTACACAGTGATAACCCACCAGAAGCGCCATGAGCACCAGGTATCCGCGCAACGCCATCAGCGAGAGCCTCACGCTTGTCGTCATGGGCATCGGGCCAAGCGCCGAGGTGTCCACTTTCTCCTCCGCCACGTCGTTTAGCGGATGCACCACCAGGTAATGGCCTTCAGGAACCTCATTCAGATTGATATCCATCAACGCAGGCATAAAGTTCATTTTTGTTCCTCCTCCTTCTTCCCTGATTCAGTTATGTGTTCGGGAACAGTTTCGGCGCCACAACCTGTGCCGCCAGCACCAGTGAAAGGGCGAACAGGACTATGATGATGGTCCAGTTCACCCAGTTGTTCCAGGGCTTGTTCACATACTTCTCGCCCAGCATTTCCTTGTCGTTAAGCAAAAGCTGCAGAAAAATGATGGCCGAGGGCAGCATGATTCCGGCCAGCACCTGCACGCCTAAAATGATCAGTTGCAAGGGCGCGCGCGGAATCAAGACAACCGCCGCGGCGGCTGCGACACACGCTGCGTAAGTTGCATAAAAGCCCTTGGCGTCTTTGATCGGCATTTGCAGGCTGTGCGGCCACCCTTTCACCTCTCCATAGGCCCAGGCGCTCGAAAGCGAGATCGCCGTGCTCCCCAGGATGGCGGCATTGACCATCAGCAGCAGAATTCCGTACCGAATCCATTCGCTGTTTGCCGCCAGATGGAGAGCGTTGGCCATCTGCGCGGGATCGGCGAAGTTGATTCCCCGCACAAGGGCCGCATTTCCGGCCAGCATCATGCATCCGGCCACGATAATTGTGAACGTTGCGCCCAGCAACGTATCCAGGCGTGCCCACTTCAGATCGGAAAATCGCAAGCGTTTGTCGGCAATGCAACTCTGCTGAAAAAAGAGTTGCCACGGCGCAATCGTCGTGCCCACGATCGCAATTACGAGGAACATCAAGTTTCCCGTGACGCCTCCCGCCGGAATAGTCGGAATGAACGTGTTGTGAACAATTTCTCCAACCCCAGGACGCAACTGGAAAGCAATAAGCAGCCACGCCAAGTCGAGCAGGCAAAAGAAGATGGTGATGCGCTCCCAGCGGAGATAGCTCCCTGACAGCACCATCAGCATCAATCCGGCCGCCGCCACTGGAACGCCTAAGTAGGGCGAAATGCCCATGTGCCTCGCGGCCAGCGCAATGGCGGCGAACTCGGTCACCAGCGTCAGAAAATTCACCAACTCCAAATCAACCAGCGAGAACACGCCCCACCACTTTCCGAAACGCTGATAGATCATCGCCGCATGGCCTTTGCCGGTAGCGATGCCCAGACGCACGACCATTTCCTGAATGAAGTAAGTCGTTGGCAGCAACAGCAGTAACAACCACAACAAAGACGTCCCATACTGCGCGCCCGCCTGAACATAGGTCGAGACTGCGCCGGCGTCATTATCGGCCTCCATTACGATGAGGCCCGGTCCGAAGACCATCAGAAAAGTCAGAAGGTTCTGCGCCCACTTGGAACGCACTATTCTTCCGCGAACCACAGTCGCGGTTGGGACGGCTTCGGTGCCTGCCGTCGAGATTGCAATCACTTTTTCCTGCATCTCTCACCTCCGCACAAACACGCGGGCGCGCAACCGGGCACAGACGGACTCCGCTCACCGGTGTTGGTGACAACTCCGTTTGTGCGCACGCGAACGCACGCTCTCGCACGCCTGGCGCTACTTTGATCTCGATTGCTACGAAGGGGAGGATTAGCCTCGACCTTCCGCATTCTCTGGTGTTTGGTCACAGAAGAAGCAGAAGTGAGGCGAAAGGCAGGGCTTGTCTATCGGTTCACGAAAGCTTCTTCCAGGTTCGGTCGCCGTCACTACTCGGAGGGCGGTCTTCTTGCTGCTCAATAAGAGTCGTTTTCATAAACTCCAAACCTACGTGTTGTGCGGTAGCCCCGCTCCTGAGAACGAATTGCGCAAGACGGGGCGTGCCTCACAACCAGTCCCACCTTACCCCGCTTTTTAAAATGAAGTCAACCCCCACAATTTCAGGATGACACCCTGTCGCTCATCGGCCTTGCGCCCAGGCCTTTCCACCACTGCTCTGAGCAACCCACCTATGCGGCTTTCGATTCAAGTCCAGCCTCGCCTTTCGCGAGCGGAACAATGTTCTGGTTTACGCAAAAAAGATTCTCCGGATCGTACTTCGACTTGATCTGTTGCAGCTTTGCGTAATTCTCGCCGTAGGTCGCTTCAATCCGTGCTGCCCCCTCGTTCATCATGAAATTCACATAGCCCCCTGGCGCCGAGTAGGGATGCACGGCCTGCCAGTAATCTCTTGCCCATTGCGTGATTTTCAAAGCATTTTCAGGGGCCGGATCCACGCCGACTATTACTTCTGCCCATTTCGAATTGCGATAGGTGAATGGCGTCGCGCTTGGGCTTACTCGATGAACAGCGCCATTGATTGGGTACATGTGCATGGTCGAGTGCATGGTTGGAAGTTGCGATCCATGCTTCACGTGCTCCGCAATCGACTGTTCGCTGAATCCATTCACGAAATCAGCTTTCCAGTACCACTGCAGACCCGGCGTATACAGTCCATCGAAGAAGCTCTGAAGCGCAGGAAACGGCATGGGACCAACTCCCACCAGCAGCGGCTCGGCCCAGTTCTGTGCCGGCTGGAGCCATTTGCGGGTGGTTTCGGGATCGGCGAGTGAGCACCATACAACACCGCAAACTTTTCTCATGTACAGTTCTTCGGGAAAAAGCGGAACCGGCGGAACGGTAATAAAGTTAAAGAAACCGTTGAGGTCTTCCGGCGCATCGGTAATGAGATCCTCGTATCGCCGCATGACCTCTGGCGCATCCTCAAGAGCCCAGAACATCGGGCCAGCCATCACCGTGTGAACGGGACATAAGCGGAAGGTAAAGGAAGTCACTACGCCGAAATTTCCTCCGCCGCCGCGTACTGCCCAGAATAGATCTTCGTGCTGCGACTCACTGGCTTTCACCATACTGCCATCGGCAAGTACGATATCGACGGCCACCAGGTTGTCTATCGTTAATCCATATTTCCGGGCGAGGTGCCCGATGCCGCCACCCAGGGTCAGTCCTCCCACTCCGGTAGTAGAAATAATTCCGCTGGGTACAGCCATTCCGAAGGGATGCGTAGCGTGGTCCACATCGCCCCAAATACAACCACCAGCTACCTGCGCTGTTTTGGAATCGGGATCTACGCGTACGCTACGCATGCGGGAAAGATCGATGACAAGGCCGTTGTCGCATCCGCCCAACCCAGGTCCATTGTGCCCACCGCCCCGGATCGCCAGCAGAATTCCATTCGTTCTGGCGTAATTCACGCATGCAATCACATCAGCCGCATCTACACACCTGACAATTAGCGCTGGCCTTTTGTCGATCATCGCGTTATAGAGTTTGCGGGCATCATCATAGTTCGTATCGCTCGGTTGAATCACTTCCCCACGTAAAGCTGTTTTCAAGTCCACGAGATTCATACGGCCTCTCTCACGCCACATTCAGTTTCTCTTTTTTCGAACAGACGGCAATTGGAAGGTCCAAATTGCTGAATGGTTGTGCCGGACACGAAAGATCCCAAAACGAAAGCCGGAGCGCTCGGCTCCGGCTTGTACCGCATCACAAACTGCTGCTGCTGAATTTCTACTTCTCTGCCGCGGTAGCTTTAATGAACTCCCACTTCCCTCGGCCGCAAAGATTCTTGCACTTGGGCAGCACCTCGCCCGCCTTGAACTGAACTGGCAGCTTGCATACGCTGCACCAGTAAATACCCGTCTGCGGAGCTTCGCTCCCCGGATCATGCATTATTCTTAACCCTCCATTGATGCTGTATTTATCGTAGGTACCTGTCGCACATCCCCTCAGTGATGCCCATCACGCCACGGTGTTAAACATTAGAGATACAGAACAGGTAAAGGTGAAAGTTACCAACGAATTATGTGCAGCCGCCAAAGCGTGTAACTTAATGCTTCGCGCATCACGTTTAGCACTTGAGTCCTTGTCCGCGGTGGAATCTCCTGTTTCCGTGGCGAAACGTAAACCACTCGTCCCTTTGCCTTCAACAACTGCTTGATTCGAAAAACGTGGTAAGGATCGCTGACCGCGATACAGGAGTGCATATCGTTGGCGGCCATGATGTTGGCGATGCGCTCGGCGCTCTCCGCACTGTTATCGCTCTGTGTCTCCGCGATCAGGTGTGCGTCGCCGATGCCTCGCTTATTTAGGTAGTCGCGCCCAACCGCGCCTTCTGTGAAGTGCTGTTCCCCGCCGCTCCCCCCAGCAGTAATTACCACCGGAGCCAATTTCCGTTTGTATAGCTCGAAAGCGTGATCCAGTCGCGCTCGATAGATGGGAGAAGGTTTTCCGAAATATTCCGCTGCGCCGAATACCACAATCGCATCCGCCGGTTGCGCCTCGTTTCGCCCGGACTGTGCCACAATCCGGGCGCACGTCCATGCAAAGTAGCAAGCGTATACGGCCAATGCGATGACTGCAATTCTGTCTGGCCTTATCCATCTGCGGCCTGAACCAACCGTCATTGATCGCCCAACAGGTCCTCAATTTTCGACAAAGGAATAGCACCTTCGCGCAAAAGAGACCAGCGTCCATTATCGGTAAGGCGCACGATTGTCGTTGGTACGGAGCGTGGTGTGGGACCGCCGTCTACCAGGAGTTGAACGCGTTCGCCCATCTGTCTCATCACATCTGCTGCGGTCGTGCACTCCACTGCTCCCGCCAGGTTTGCCGAGGTCGCTGTGACCGGGCACTTCAACGCTCGAACCACCGCAAGCGCTACCGGTGAATCCGGCATGCGCACCGCGACATTGCCCGAGTTCGCCGTAACTTTCAGCGGCATCCTCGGCGCAGCGCGCGTGACGATTGTCAACGGCCCAGGCCAGAATTTTTCAGCCAGCAGGTAAAATTCGTCCGGCAATGAGTTGGTCAGTTCCTCGGCCTGATCCACACTCTCAATCAGCAACGAGAGCGGCTTATTACGGGCGCGTTCTTTTATTTCGTAAATGCGCTCTACTGCATGCAAGTTGTAGGGGTCGACTGCCAGACCATAAAAAGTATCTGTCGGTATTCCGACGACGCTTCCAAGGCGAATTCTGTCCGCCACATAATTCACCAGCGACGGCTCGGGCTCAGCTGCATGAACGTGAATAATTTCCGGGCGCACCAAATTAACCTCAGCTTTCAGGCTCAAACCAGCGAACCTTAACGTAAAGTTGAAATCACCCGACAAGGTGAACGCTTGGTGGCGTTATCTTATCGATGGCAATTCCTCCAGCATTTTACAATGCTTAGACGTCACCAATCGGAGGAATAATGTCCCAGTTTCTTTCAAATTCGCCGCATGATCGCCTCCGCTCTGTCGCCAGTCGCCAGAACTCACTTGTAAAAGACCTTCGCAAGGCCTTTTCCCAGGCCATTCCCGCCGATGACGGGTGCATAGCCATTGAAGGCGTGAAACTGGTGGAGGAGGCCATTCGTAGCGGCCTGCGCCTCCGTGCAGTCTTCTTCTCTGAGAACGCCCGCGAGCGGGCAAATCGCCTACTCCCGCAACTCAGCCATTCCACCGAAGCCCTCCTTCTCCCCAACGACGTTTTTCACAGCGCCGTGGCAACGGAGACCCCCCAGGGCGTGGCTGCCCTGGTCCATCCCTTGGTAGCTTCACTCGAAGATCTCTTTCGCCCTCCGTTGCCGCTGATTCTGGGTTGCGCCGGTCTCCAGGATCCCGGAAACCTCGGGACCATCATTCGCAGCGCGGAAGCCTTCGGAGCCAGCGGCGTGCTCGCCACCGAAGGCACCGTTTCCTCAGCTAATCCCAAGGTGGCCCGAGCCTCTGCCGGGTCGGTCTTCCGCCTGCCTGTCGTTAAACTTTCTACCGCTGAGGCCCTCGCTGCTCTGAAGGATAACGGCGTCCGACTCGCCGTAACCTCTTCCCACAAGGGCCGCCCCGTGCAGGAAATCGATCTCGCGCTCCCGACTGCGATTTTCATAGGCAATGAAGGCCACGGAGTTCCCCGCGCGCTTCTCGACGCCGCCGACGAAGCCATTCTCATCCCTCACTCCCCCAAAGTAGAGAGCCTTAACGCCGGAATCGCCGCGAGTATCCTGCTCTATGAGGCACAAAGGCAAAGAAGCAAGTAGCTTTCGAGTCCCATTCTGGAACCGTGTTCCTGTCCTGAGTGTCTGGATTGCCCGCACAAGCAGAGCGAAAGGCAAATGCGAGGCAACCAGCAGCTCTCCTCTTCAATCAAAGCTAGTGCTCATCGGGAAACCCACTCAGGAACATCCGTACTGTTTTTCTAACCTGCCTCAAGGGGTTTCCAGAGTCAACAGCGCAAGCAGAGTACAAATTTGCAAAGGAGAACACGATGAAGGCACGTCGATTAGGCTTAGTTGTATTGGTCTTCTGCTGTGTGGCTTGGGTGTCGGCATTCGCCGGTGATGAAATCACAGTGAAGGGATTAGTGACCGAACGCACTGCGGATAATCTCACTCTGCGTACTTCAGATGGCTCGACCACCGCGGTTCTGCTCACCGATTACACCAAGGTGCAAGTACCTAAAGGCCTCGGTCTCAGGAAAAGAAAGGCCTCTTGGGCAGAGATTATCCCAGGTCTTCGTGTTGAAGTTAAAGGGATGAATAATCCAGAGGGCAAACTGGAAGCCAAACAGATCACCTTTAAAAAGACCGACCTGGAAACCGCCAGCATGATCCAGGCGGGCTTGAATCCGACAGAACAGAAAGTGAGCGCTAACCAGCAAGCGATTGCAGCAAACGTGACAAAGATCGACGAAAACGAAGCAGCAGTGAACCAACGCTTCAAGGAATTGACCGATTTTGACGTGAAAAAATCTTTGGTCGTCAACTTTGCCGTGGGGAGCAGCAAACTGTCAGCTAAAGACAAAGCCTCGTTGTCTGCTTTGGCAGCTAGCACGAAAGATCTCCAGGGATACCTCATTCAGGTGCAGGGCTACGCAGACTCTTCCGGTAATCCCGCGTTCAACCAGACTTTGAGCAGGGACCGCGCAGAAGCCGTTATCGACTATCTGATGCAGGAAGGTAACATCACACCGCGACACATCATGGCGCCTGGTGCAATGGGTGTCTCCAGTCCCACCGCTTCCAACGAAACCGCTGCAGGTCGGGCGGAAAACCGGCGGGTCGAGGTCAAGCTTTTGATGAACAAAGGCCTTCAGAACCGTAGCTAGACAGCTCACTAAAACTGGCCAACTGTGGCGGCTCTGTTGCGGAGCCGCCATAGTGCGCATCACCTGATCATTGGCTACTGCCTCATCCGACCCTTCTTGGCTTTCAGCGCCGCCAACCGCTCGCGAATCCGCTTCTCCACGCCTTCTTCGGTGGGGTAGTACCACTGCTTGCCCTTGAGGTTTTCCGGCAGACACTCCATTTCGGCGACCTTCTCCTCTAAATCGTGGGCGTACTTGTATCCCTCGCCGTACCCAAGTTCTTTCATCAGCCGTGTCGGCGCGTTACGCAGATGCAGCGGCACCGGGTCCGAGGCTGTCTCTTCCACAGCGCGCTTCACCGCGCCGTACGCCAAATACAGCGCATTCGACTTGGGAGCGATCGCCAGATACACCGCTGCATGAGCCAGGGCCAGCCCGCCTTCCGGCAGTCCCATGAAATCCATTGCATCTCTTGCGGCAATCGCAATCTCCAACGCGTGCGGGTCGGCCAGCGATATGTCTTCCACCGCCATGCGCACGATGCGCCGCGCCAGAAACATCGGATCTTCCCCGCTCTCCAGCATTCGCACAAGCCAATACAATGTCGCATCTGGATCGCTGTTGCGCACCGATTTGTGCAGCGCCGAAATAAGGTTATAGTGCTCTTCGCCGGCCTTGTCGTAGCGCAACACGCGACGTTGCAGCGCATCCTCCACCAGTGCCTTCTCGATTACGCCTCCGCTGGCGCCACCTGCGGCCTCCACGGCCAGCGTCGCCGCAATCTCCAGCACGTTGTACGCCGAGCGCGCGTCACCGCTCGAATACGCCGCAATTCTGGCCAGCGCCTCGGCCTTCGCCGTCAGTTTCAGAATCCCCAACCCGCGCTCTTCATCCGCCAGCGCCCGCTCCATCAGCAGAATGATCTGCTCTTCGGTCAGCGGATTCAGCACGTAAACCCGCGACCGCGACAGCAGCGCCGAGTTCACCTCGAACGAAGGATTCTCCGTAGTCGCCCCGATCAGCCGGATGTTTCCCCTCTCCACATGCGGCAAGAACGCATCCTGCTGCGCTTTGTTGAAGCGGTGAATCTCGTCGACGAAGACAATCGTGCGCACGCCGTAGTCCCGCGCCCGTTCGGCTTCCAGCATCACTTGCTTGATCTCTTTGATCCCGGCCATCACCGCCGAGAACTCAACGAACTCCGCTTTCGTCCGCCGCGCAATGATCTTGGCCAGCGTGGTTTTTCCCGACCCCGGCGGCCCCCAGAAGATAATCGAGCCAATGTCGTCGCGCTCGATCTGCACCCGCAGCGCCTTGCCCGACGCAAGAATATGCTCCTGCCCCACAAACTCGTCCAGGTCGCGCGGACGCATCCGGTCCGCCAGCGGACGTGTCCGGTCGGAGCTCTCATCCACAGGTTGTGAAAACAGATTCATCGCAGCAAGCCTAACACCAGATGCTCCAAAGGTTCCAAGTACTCCGACGCAGTTGCCTGAAACTCAGGCGAACCTCACGCCCTAAGCAATTGCCCTTTGAGAGAACGCAAAGACTTTGTATCATGACTCGTCGCAGGCCACCCAGCCATAGGAGCACAAATGAACGAAGCTAATGAAACTAATCGCAGCGGAATTGTGCTTTTGGGATTGCTGCTCGCGCTAGGCCTGATCGGTGGCGGCTGGGTCATGGGGGCGCAGATCAAGGCGACTCGACTCAGCGACCGCTATGTGACGGTCAGAGGCTTGGTGGAGCGCAAGGTCAAGTCTGACCTTGCAGTCTGGCCTCTCAGCTATAAGGAAGCCGGGGACGACCTTTCTTCGGTGTACGCAAAGACAGAAACCGATAAGAAAATCATCCTGCAGTTTCTCGATCAGCAGGGCATTCAGTCTTCTGAAATCGAGTTGGGCACTATCCGTGTAGTGGACACCCAGGCAAACGAATATGGAGGCAATAACCGAGCCCCTCATCGTTATATTGTCCAGCAGCGAATTACCGCACGCAGTTCACGAGTCGATCAGATTGCTGCTGCTGCGCAGAAAACCATGCAACTCCTAGAGAAAGGCATTGTGCTGAACAGCGACCCTGGCTCGGGACTGACTTACAAGTTTACTGGATTGAACTCGATCAAACCCGACATGATCACGGAAGCCACTCGAAATGCCCGGGCCGCGGCGGAACGCTTTGCCTTGGATTCAGGCAGCAAGGTCGGGGCGATTCGTCAGGCGAATCAGGGTGTTTTCTCAATTTTGGCTGCTGACAGCGAACCCGCTGAATCCGGTGGAAATTTCGGTACAGATAGCAGTCTCATGAAAACCGTCCGCGTAGTCACTTCGGTGCAGTACTACTTGAACAGGTAAAGTGTCTATATAACGTGAATACCAGCGCCCGGCCACATCGTTCTTCGCACTTCGAAACAAAATCCCCGGCACTGCCGGGGGCATCACCAATCTTGAAAACTTTAAACCTTTGCCGTTAGATCTTCCTTCTCCTATCGATCATTCCTCCATCTCCTCCACCTCTCGGCGTTTTCTCGTCGTAGGCGACCTTGCCGTCGCGAATGTGTATGACGCGGTGTGCTAACTGCGAGATACCGTGCTCGTGCGTAACCAGGACAATCGTATTTCCCCGCGCATGCAATTCGTCGAACAGCGCCATGATTTCGTTTCCGGTCTTGGTATCCAGGTTTCCCGTGGGTTCATCGGCCAAGATGATGGAAGGATTGTTTATCAGTGCGCGCGCGATTGCTACGCGCTGCCTCTGGCCGCCGGATAGTTCGTTCGGCTTGTGCGTTATGCGCCCACCCATGCCGACGCTGATCAGCATCTGTTTGGCCCGCTCCAGCCGCTCTTCGGAATGAACGCCTGCATAAACCAGCGGAAGTTCCACATTGTGCAACGCTGTAGCCCGTGCCAGCAGGTTGAAGGTCTGGAAAACAAAGCCGATTTCCTTGTTGCGGATACGTGCCAGTTCATCGTCTCCCAGTTCGCTCACCAGTTGCCCATTCAGCCAGTATTCGCCTCTGGTCGGACTATCCAGACAGCCAATCAGATTCATCAATGTCGACTTGCCCGAGCCTGACGGCCCCATGATGGCGACGTACTCATTGCGATTAATTGCGAGATCGACCCCGCACAGCGCATCCACCGCCTGCTCGCTGCCCATATCATAGGTCTTCCACAGATTCCGTGTGCAGATCACACAATTCGGATTGGGCGCCTTAGGTTCCTGGCTGATGTCCGCAGTTTGTGTCGCCATCCCGTCTCTTCTCCTGAACCTCTTCCTTAAGAATATACGACGGGGGCGCTTGGCAACCATCTTCCTCTCGCCTAGCGCCACGGAAGCCACAGAAGCTTACGTCCGCCGTTACGGCTTTTCTTCTTCCTTCTCAGGCGTGCTGTTGTTGACCTTCACCCTGCTCTCCGGTTTCATAGTTCGCAATGCTTTATAGTTTCCGGTCACGATCTCGTCGCCTTCCTTCAGGCCCTCCAGCACCTCGACATCGGTAGTCCCCGTAATCCCTGTCTCCACCGGAACGAATTGTGCCTTACCGCTGCGGATCACAAACACTCCCTGCAACTCTTCCCGGGCGGCCTTTCGGTCCATCGGCACCTCCGCTGCCTGTAGCGCGTCCTTGTCGGTGTATCTCTTCTGCACAAGGTCGCCCTTTTGCCGAATTGTCAGCGCCTGAATCGGGATCGACAGTACGCCGGTTTTGCTCGCCGTCATGATCTTCGCCGTCGCGGAAAGTCCAGGCCTCAGGTTATCCGGTACATCTGAAAGCATGACTACGACTTTGAAATCCTTCGCCTCCTGCGTGCTGCCGGTGGACTGCGAAGTAGCCACGCCGGTGGAGCGCAGCAGGGCGTTGTTGCCAATCTCGGTCACTATTCCCCTGAATTTCTTCTTCGGGATAGCGTCGATGCTGACTTCTGCCGATTGCCCCAGCTTCACATTCACAATGTCGGTCTCATCCACTTTCACCTCGGCTGTGATTACCGAGGTGTCGGCCAGCGTCATCAGGGTTGAACCGGGCGAGTTCTGGATGCCAACCACCACCGTCTCGCCCTCGCGCACAGGCAGGTTTGTCACCACTCCATTGAATGGAGCGCGATATTCGGTCTTGCTCAGCACGTCGTTATTGTGAACCAGTGTCGCCTTTTGCACCGCAATCCGGCGCTTGTAAGCTTCTGCCGCAGCCTTGGACTGGGCAATCCGCGCCTTTCCCATTCTCAATGCGGAAACAGCTGCCTCATACGCATTTTTCGAAGCATCGTAATCTTTTTTCGAGATCAACTGCTCCTTGTAAAGACTCTCCGCGCGCCCCCAGTCGTAGCGTTTCTGCTCAAGATCGGCCTTGGCGCGATCCAGATCGGCGATATTGGTGTTAAGTGTCTCCAGGCCCGCAGCATAGTCTGCTTCGGCTGCCGTCAACGACGCCTTCGCTGCGCTCACGTCTGCGACTGACTGCACGTTTTCCAGTTGCGCCAGCATCTGGCCCGCCTTCACGTGATCGCCTTCTTTTACGTACAAACGCACAATCTTGCCGAATGCATTGGCCCCAACGTTTACAAACGTTTTCGGCCTGATCTCGCCCGAAGCCGTAACCACCGATCTCAGATCCTGCTTCAGGACTCTGCCGGTCTGCACCTCGACCACGCCCGTAGGGCTCTGAAGTATGAGGAATAAAATGGTTCCTCCAACCAGAGCCGCACCAGCGATAGCGATTGAAAGTTTTTTCGATATTTTCATCAGCCCTCATTGCTTGCCGAACTCTCAGGGCTCGAATTCAGCGGAACTGAACCTTTGCGCATCCGGCTGCACAGATTACGTGCACGCACCGACCCGGTCACGGCTCATCAGCACACGAGCGGATGGGCACAGAGTTAAAACCCAAAGCAGAGCTGTCAGTTGTTTTCAGCCACCGCTCAATTCCGGGGAAACGTTTGTACCCCGTCCAAAATTCATCCCGATTTCTGTTAAAACGCTGCTCACGATTCTCCCTTAACCCTTTTTTGCCCTTCGCCGCTCCGCCTTGCCTTTGCATCTGGCAAATACTTACAATCGCCTCAGCCGCAGAAGTTTCCCAGGAGTAGCAGCACTGTTCATGTTTCTCTTTTCCACACGGCGTTTCCCTTTGCTTGTAATCGCCACCGCAATGCTGGCCACCCCGCTCCTGTCGCAGACTTCCCATAACGACAGAGATGCGGGAACATCTCTCAAGGATTACAAGAGGGACAAATCAAGCAAGAACGTGCCGGAGAAGAAGGAACTTACCGACCAGGAACGCAAGGACCGGCTCCGCAGTTTTAAGCGCGAGGTCAGCAAAACCTACCAGACCTGGCTCGATCAGGACGTGCGTTACATTATTTCTCGGGAAGAAGAACAGGCTTTCAAGCTCCTCAGCAACGATGAAGAACGCGACTCATTCATAGAGCAGTTCTGGCTGCGTCGTAGTCCCACGCCCGACACTGAGGCAAACGAGTTCCGCGAGGAGCACTACCGCCGCATTCAATACGCCAACGAACACTTTGCTGCCGGCATTCCCGGCTGGAAAACCGACCGCGGCCATATCTACATAGTCTGGGGAGCCCCCGACGAAATCGAGTCCCATCCCTCCGGCGGCAGCTATCAGCGCGATAGCTCGGAAGGCGGCGGCAATACCTCCACCTTTCCCTTCGAGCGCTGGCGCTATCGCTACCTCGAAAACATTGGCAACGACGTAACCATCGAATTCGTGGACTCCTGCATGTGCGGCGATTACCACATCGCTCTTAACCCAAACGAGAAGGACGCTCTCCTCCACACCCCTGGCGGTGGCCCCACGCTTAGCGAAGAAATGGGCCGGGGCAATCGGACGAATCGCATCATGGGAATCGATCCTGGCGGGTCAGTGAAGCAGTTTGATGCGCTCGAGCGCTATGCCAAGCTCACAGCCCCACCGTCCATCAAATTCAAGGATCTTGAGGAGAAGGTCAACACCAGGATTCGTTACAACCTGGTGCCCTTCGATCTGCGTACTGATTTTGTGAAACTCACCTCGGACACAGTTCTGGTACCGGTCACGATTCAGATCAAGACAAGGGACATGAGCTTCATTCAGAAGCAAGGCATCCAGCAGGCTTCCGTCAATATCTTCGGACGCATCTCCACCCTCACCGGACGCGTCGCGACCACATTTGAGGACACCGTGACCGTGAACGAGCCGAACGATCTATTTGAAAAAGCGCTGCTTACCTCCCATCTCTACTGGAAGGCGGTCTCTCTCCGTCCGGGCATGTACAAAATCGAGGTTGCCATAAAAGATGTCAATGGCGATCGAGTCGGAACCCTGGCCCGCTCTCTTCGCGTACCGGAATTCGAAGACGAGAAACTTGCATCTTCCTCGCTCATCCTCGCCGACGTCATGGAGCGCCTTCCAGCCAAGTCTATCGGGGCAGGCAGCTTCGTTATCGGCGACGTAAAAGTGCGTCCACGCCTGGATTCTGCCGATGGCAAGCCCGCCAGTTTCAAGCGCTCGCAGCGCCTGAACATTTGGCTCCAAATCTATAACCTACAGCAGGAGCAGAAGACCAAAAAGACGCAGGCCCGCATCAGCTACGACATTATTAACATCCAGACCAACAAATCCGTATTCCACGCAGCGGAATCGTCAGATGCCTACGGGAAAAACAGCGAGCAAATTACGCTTGCAAAGTCCATGTCGCTGGCCAACATGGAACCTGGTTTCTACAGTTTAAAGATAACCGTGAATGACGAGGTATCAAAGCAAACCATCACCCCTTCGGCGCGTTTTCAGGTCGAATAACCAACACCTTGCAATCTCGGGATTTCCTGTACGATCGGCGTCCCGCAGCCGTCAGTTCGCGGATGCTCTTTTGCGCGCCGCTGTCTGATTCATTCTCGGGCGCACCCTTTGTCTTCCGGCACGTACTCACAAGCTTCACGGCATTCCACGCAGTAGTAGTAGCCGTCCTGCACCAGACGCACATCGTGTTCACCCATGCAGAGTAGGCAATATTTATCGCACTTGCATTTCTCTTCAACCTGCTCACAAACGTTGCAATGGAATCTTTGGGCCATGCGCGCACTTTAAATCGCGTTCTCTCCCCAGTGCAACTGTCTTTTCGGCAGGTGGGAGCCATCCTGTGAATGTGACATTTTTAAGTCGCACTTAGCGGCGACATTATTCTGGAGCAACTACCCTGTGGCTCACCTACTTGGCCGACCACAGGGAAAAGGTTTATGATCAGTAGCTAATCTCAACACTGTAACAACGGAATGCGGCCCGATGGGCTAATCGCCGAATATGGTGGCGGCACAACAACGATGAAATTGAATATAGCTGTCCTTCCCGGAGATGGAGTTGGCCCGGAGGTTACGCGCGAAGCCGTGCGCGTCCTTCGTGCTGTAGCTGAACATTGTGGGTATGATTTCCGTTTCGAGGAATCTCCCATTGGTGGCGGAGCCTCGGTTAACTTTGGCTCGCCCTTTCCGCCCCAGTCCAGGGAGCGGTGCCTGGCCTCTGACGCCGTTCTGCTAGGCGCGGTTGGCGGCCCGCAATTTGATACTCTAAGCGCCGAGCTTCGTCCTGAAGCCGGTCTGCTTGCCTTGCGCTACTGCCTTGGCTGCTTCGCAAATTTGCGTCCGGCCATTGCTTATGAGTCCATTGCAGACTGCTCGCCTCTGCGTCGTGAGCGCATCCTTGGAACCAACATTATGATGGTGCGCGAACTCCTCGGTGGTCTCTATTTCAGTGAGCCCCGAGCCCTTGATGCTGCGAGCAAGAGCGCTTGGAACACCATGCGTTACAGCGAGGAGGAGATCGAGCGTGTTGCCCGCGTCGCATTCAAACTGGCCGAAGGCCGCGCGAAAAAGCTGGTTTCCGTAGACAAGGCAAACGTGCTGGAAACCTCGCGCCTGTGGCGTCAGGTAGTCACTCGCGTAGCCACCGAGTTCCCGGCGGTATCGCTTGAGCACGCTCTGGTGGACTCGTTCGCCATGAATGTAATTACTAACCCGACGCGCTACGATGTCGTGCTCACGGAAAATCTCTTCGGAGATATTCTGTCGGACGAAACTTCCGTAATTGCCGGTTCGCTCGGCATGTTGCCCTCGGCCAGCATCGGTGGCAAGGTGGATCTATACGAGCCCATCCACGGCTCTGCCCCTGACATTGCGGGCAAGGGAATTGCAAACCCCATTGGCGCAATTGGCTCTGCGGCCATGTTGTTGCGCTACAGTGCCAAGCTTCCCGTCGAAGCCGACTGCGTTGAGGCTGCAATTGAAGCCGCGCTAAAGTCCGGCATGAGAACCGCCGACCTATTGCCGCCGGCTGAGCGCGCAAAAGCCAGCAGCACTGAACAAATTGGAAAGCGCATCGCCGAGTTGACGGTTGAAGCGTTGAAGTCGCGAGCAGCACACTCTGCCGTTTGAGGATTTTGAATTGACTAAGTCATCTGATTCCGCACCTAAGAGCTTGTTTGATAAGTTGTGGGCCTCGCATGTCGTCTGGCATGAGGAGCCCCAGCCAGCTCTCATTTATATTGACCTGCACCTCGTCCATGAAGTGACCTCGCCGCAGGCCTTCGAAGGTCTTCGTCTGGCTGGCCGCAAGGTGCGCCGCCCCGAACGCACTTTCGGCACCATAGATCACAACGTTCCCACCACCAAGGCCGAGCGGTTTAATATTCTCGATCCCATCGCCGCGCAGCAGATCAACACTCTGCGCAAGAACTGCGCTGATTTCGGCGTTCACCTTGCCGATGTTGGCACAGCCGAGCAGGGAGTCGTTCACGTCATCGGCCCCGAACTTGGCCTCACCTTGCCTGGCAAAACCATCGTCTGCGGAGACAGCCACACCAGCACTCATGGTGCTTTCGGCGCGCTCGCCTTTGGAATTGGCACCAGCGAAGTTGAGCACGTACTTGCCACCCAGACATTGCAGCAGAAGCGTCCTAAATCGATGCTTGTGAATGTAGTAGGCGACTTACCTAAGGGTGTCACCGCAAAGGACCTCGCGCTCGGCATCATCCATCAGATTGGCACCGATGGCGGCACGGGGTATGCCATTGAGTACGCAGGCCCGGCCGTCCGCGCTCTTTCCATGGAAGGCCGCATGACGCTCTGCAATCTCGCCATCGAGAGCGGCGCGCGCTCCGGCATGATCGCCCCCGATGAAACGACGTTTGCATATCTGAAGGGCCGCACCTTCGCACCCAAAGGTGAGCAGTGGGAGAAGGCCGTCGCCTACTGGCGCACCTTGCCCAGCGACCCCGGCGCGAAATTTGACCGTGTTGTGGACTTCAACGCCGCGGCCTTGCAGCCCTGGGTCACCTGGGGCACTTCGCCCGGAATGTCCGCGCCCATCACTGGCTCGGCACCGCGCCCTGAAGATGGGAAAGATGAAATCGAGAAGCTTGCAATCGCGCGTGCTCTTGAGTACATGGGGATAGCTTCCGGCCAGGCGCTCACTGCGCTTTCTGTCGACCGCGTATTCGTCGGCTCTTGCACCAACGGGCGTCTTGAAGATTTGCGCGCCGCAGCGCGTGTCCTCAAGGGACACAAGGTCAACCCCAAGGTTCAGATGATGGTTGTTCCTGGCTCGGAGATCGTAAAGAAGCTCGCCGAGAATGAGGGCCTCGATCGCATCTTCCTCGAAGCGGGAGCCGAGTGGCGTGAGCCTGGCTGTTCCATGTGCCTTGCCATGAACCCTGACGTATTGAAACCTGGCGAGCGCTGCGCCTCCACCAGCAACCGAAACTTCGAAGGCCGTCAGGGACGCGGTGGCCGCACCCACCTCGTCAGCCCTGAAATGGCCGCAGCCGCAGCCGTCGCCGGACACTTTACCGACGTGCGTAACTGGGATTACAAGGAGTAACCGATGCAGCCAATGCGCACTCATCGCGGGCAGGTCATTCCACTCGACCGTGCCAATGTCGATACCGATCAGATTATTCCCAAGCAGTTCCTCAAGCGCATCGAGCGCACCGGATACGGTCCGTTCCTGTTTAACGATTGGCGTTACGATGCGGCGGGCAACCCGACACCTGATTTCGTGCTCAACCAGGAGCCATATAAGCACGGCAGCATTCTGCTGGCCGGCAAGAACTTCGGCTGTGGCTCCTCGCGTGAACACGCCGCCTGGGCGCTCACCAACTACGGCGTCCTCGTAGTGATTGCGCCGTCGTTTGCGGACATCTTCCACGGCAACGCCGCAAACAACGGACTGCTCACCGTCGCTCTGCCGGAATCCGTCATCAACGAGCTCTTCGCCAAGGTGGCTGCAAAGCCGAACTATGAGCTGACCGTGAATGTCGAGAACCTGACCATTTCCGATGACAGCGGCTGGAGCACATCGTTCCCGCTCGACAGCTTCCGCCAGCATTGTCTTCTCAACGGACTCGACCAGATCGGCATCACTTTGCAGAAGCAGCAGTTCATCAGTGACTACGAGGCACGCGTCCCGGCCTACTAGGGCGTGTTAACACTATCGAAGGACTTCGACGATTAGGGCGAAGTTGAGGAACGCAAGGAAGACAACGTCGAGTTTGTCGAAGCGGGAGAAGATACGGCGGAATCCCTTGAGCCGCCTGAAGAGCCGTTCAACCTCGTTGCGCCTGCGGTACATAGCTTTGTCATACTGCCACGGCTCCAAGCGGTTGCTTTTCGGCGGAACTACCGGAATAAAGCCGAAATCCAGCGCCAGTTGACGGGTTTCATTGTCTTCGTAGGCGCGATCCATGAGCAGGTACACGGGCGCGGGCAGCGGTCCGATGCCGCCCAGAAGCTCGCGTCCCTTCTTGGCGTCGGAGGCCTGTCCGGGCGAGAGCGCGAAAGTTATGGCCGTTCGAGCATTCGCGGCAACCATATGAATCTTGGTGGTCCATCCGCCGCGGGATTTACCGATGGCTTGGGGGCCGTTTTTTTTAACGCGCCGGTGCCGTCGGGATGAACTTTGACGATGGTCGAGTCCAAGGATACGGACTCGATGCGGATGCGCACGATCTGCTCACGTTGCAATGTCTCGAAGACTGTATCCAGCACTCCGCTCTTGGACCAGCGGTTCATGCGGGTGTAAATGGTGTGCCAGTTGCCGAAACGCTTGGGAAGTCCGCGCCACTTGCACCCGTGTTCAGCCACATACAAAATCGCGTTCAATACCGCAAGGTTCGTCATGCTCACATTGCCGCGTTGGCGCGGCAAACAGGCCTCAATGTGACGGTACTGCGCTTCGCTGATCTCCACCTACTCACAATATCAGAAAATTACTCGTTAGTGTGAACACGCCCTAGGTTGCTTCCGGAATAGAAACCTGTCCACCTTCGGCGCGCACGAAAGGCATGTCGAAGGTGGAATCTTTTTCGTTTCCAGTATCCACGTAATTCAATTCAAAAACATTCACTGCCGATGGGTGTGAATGTGGTTAACGGCCATGCCATGATTGGGGCGATCATCGGCCGGAATCCGGTCTGGGCCATGAGCTCCAGTCCTTGTCAGCGTTGCCTCCCTGCACGTGACGTGTTAACTTCAAAGATTCCGTCGGTCTGCTCGTGACCGTCTGACTGACTTATTCAAGAGGATCTTGCCAGTGTCTTCAAATACCAAATCCGCTGTAGTCCGCAGGACCGCACTCAACTCAGCGCACCGCCAGCTTGGTGCTCGCATGGTGGACTTCAATGGGTGGGATATGCCCGTCGAATATCCGTCCAACGCCACTCGCAAAATCGGCGGTCTCATTGCAGAACACATGGCCGTCCGAACCTCCGTCGGGCTTTTCGACGTCAGCCACATGGGCGATATCCGTCTGCATGGCCCCCAGGCGCTCCAGGCCGTGCAGTACATCACTTTCAACGACGCCTCTCAGCTTGCCGTCGGCCAGGCCCAGTACTCCGCCATGCTCTATCCCACGGGAACCTTCGTCGATGACGTGATTGTCCATTGCCTGGGAGAGAACGACTACCTGCTGGTCATCAACGCCGGAACACGCCAGAAAGATGTCGACTGGGTACGCAACGCAGCGAAAGACTTCGAGTGCGCGGTGGAAGACCTCAGCGACAGCTACACCCAGATCGCCATTCAGGGTCCAAACGGATGGCGCACTCTGCAGAAACTGACCGACGCCGACCTGAGCAAGGTAAAGTTCTACTGGTTCACCCACGGCACCGTCTGCGGACTGCCCAACACCCTCATCGCTCGCACCGGCTACACCGCCGAGGACGGCTTTGAAATCTACATCCCCGGCGATGAAGCAACCAGCACCCGTGTGTGGAATGAACTGCTTGCCGCCGGAGAGGAATTCGGCATCCTTCCCTGCGGTCTCGGTGCGCGCAACACGCTCCGGCTCGAGGGCTCGCTCTCCCTCTACGGACACGAAATTTCGGACACTATCACGCCATTGGAAGCGCATCTCGAACGTTTCCTCAAGATGGATAAAGGCGAATTTATCGGCCGTGCCGCGCTCGTTTCACAAAAAGAGCGAGGCATCCAAAACATCCTCATAGGCCTGGAATCCATGGAGCGCGGCATTCCGCGTGACGGGTACAAGGTCACCGACCCGCAGGGGCGCGGTATCGGCTACGTCACCAGCGGCTCGCCTGCGCCTTTCCTCAAGAAGAACATCGCGCTTGCGTACGTCCCCCTCGAATATGCTTCCGAAGGCACTGTATTGGGGGTAGAGATTCGCAGCCAGATCGTGAAGTGCAAGGTGGTGCCCACGCCGTTTTACAAACGGCCCCGCCCCGCCCGAAACACGCAGTAAAATAGAATTTCAGCATACGTCTGAGCCAGACGGTCACATTGGCCTGACGACACCGCCAGGAATTTGGCAAGCTGACGACGCGACACTTCAGCGCCGGAACTCCCGGCGCACAATCAACATTTGGAGAACACATGGCTTATCCGCCGGAATTTAAATACACAAAAGAGCACGAATGGCTTGCCGTTGACGGCGCCACCGGAACAATTGGCATCACTGACTACGCCCAGAACTCTCTCGGCGACATCGTCTTTGTCGAATTGCCGAAAGTAGGCGCACAACTGGTCGCGGGCAAGACCTTCGGAACAGTCGAGTCGGTCAAAGCCGTCAGCGATCTCTTTGCTCCGGCCTCTGGAACGGTTACCGAAGTGAACGACGGCCTGACCACTTCGCCGGAAAAGGTCAACAGCGATCCCCATTCTGCCTGGATGGTGAAGATCACGCTCGCTAATCCCGCCGAGGTCGATGCGCTTCTCTCCGCCGCCGATTACGAAAAATTCATTGCCGATGAGCAGTAGACAGGCCGTCCGGGATCACACGGACAGCATGCCCAGGAAGCAGGTCGAAGCCGCTTCCTGCGGCCGCATTCAGGACAGATCATCATGCGTTATCTTCCAAAGTCTTCCGCCGAACGCGCGCACATGTTGCGCGAAATCGGCATTGGCTCCATTGACGAACTCTTCGCGCCCATCCCGGCCCAGTTCCGACTCATCCGCGACCTTTGCGTTCCGCGTCAGATGGCAGAAAGCGAGATCGTCGACTGGTTCCGCGCCCGCGCTGCCGAGAATGGCGACGGCTACGACATCCTGCTCGGTGCCGGAGCCTACAACCACTACCGCCCGCTCGTCATCGATGCGCTTATCTCGCGAGGCGAGTGGTTCACGGCTTACACGCCTTATCAGCCCGAAATCGCGCAGGGCACACTCCAAGCCATCTTCGAGTTCCAGACCATGATCTGCGAACTCACGGGCATGGAGGTCGCCAACGCGTCTATGTACGACGGCTCGACCGGCGCAGCAGAAGCCGTCATGATGGCCATGCGCATCACTGGACGCAACTCTGCCATTCTCGCCCGCAGCGTTCACCCCGAATATCGCGAAGTCATCGCCACCTACGCAAAATACCAGGGGCTTCCGCTCACCGAGGTCGCCTTCACTGATAACGGACGCGTAGATCTTGCTGCACTCGATGCAGCCATTACCCCGAACACCGCCTGCGTTCTCATCCAGTCGCCCAATTTCTTCGGCACCATTGAAGACGTTGCCGCTATCGCCGACATAGCACACGCGAAAGGTGCACTGCTCGTAGTCTCCGTCGCTGAAGCGCTCTCGCTCGGCATCGTGCGCCCTCCATCCGAGGCCGATATTGTCACGCTCGAGGCGCAGTCCTTCGGTGTCCCGCTCAGCTACGGCGGTCCCTATGCAGGAGTCATCGCCACCCGCGAGAAGTTCGTCCGTCAGATACCCGGCCGCCTTGTAGGGCAGACCACGGACCGTAACGGCAAGCGCGGCTTCGTGCTCACGCTCGCCACCCGCGAGCAGCACATCCGCCGCGAGAAAGCGACCTCGAACATCTGCACCAACCAGGCTCTCGTCGCTCTCATGACGAACATTTATATGGATGTTTACGGCCGCGAAGGTATCAAGGAGCTGGCGCAGCAGAATCTCGCTAAGGCCGCTTACGCCCGCAAGCAGTTTGGAACAAAAGCGAGGGTGCTCTTCGACGGCGCGCCCCGCTTCAATGAATTCGTTCTTCAGACCAGCGAAGATGCTTACGAAATTTCGCACCGCCTCGCCGCGAAAAACAAAATCATCGGAGGCTTCCCTCTCCGCAAGTTCTATCCCGAACTCGGCAATGCCGCCGTCTGGTGCGCCACCGAACTCACATCCAGGGCCGCTATCGACGCCGCTGCCGGGGAGGTGAAGTAATGAGCAACGAAAACATTCGCAAGGTCACAACGCACATCTCTCAGAACGAAGGTCTCATCTTCGAGCACTCCTCGCCCGGCAAGAAAGCCTATCGCCTCGCGGAGTTAGACGTGCCCGAAATTGATGCTTCTGCCGAGCTGGGTGCCGCACTGCGCACCGAATCCGCCGCACTTCCCGAGGTCAGCGAACCGGAAATCATCCGCCACTTCACCCGCCTCTCCACCTGGAATTACGCGGTCGATCATGGCATGTACCCGCTCGGCTCCTGCACCATGAAGTACAACCCGCGCGTCAATGAAGTTGTCTCCCGTCTCGACGGATTGGCGGGAGCGCATCCCTATCAGCCTGAACAGATCTCGCAGGGCGTGTTGCGCATCATGAAAGCGCTTGCCGATCAGCTCATCGAAATCACTGGCATGGATGCCATCACCTTGCAGCCCGCTGCCGGAGCCCACGGCGAACTCACCGGAATCCTGCTCATGCGCGCCTTTCTTGAGTCCCAGGGCAATGCGCGCAAGAAGATTCTGATTCCTGACTCCGCGCACGGCACAAATCCCGCCACCGCCGCTATGGCCGGCTATGAAGTCGAGAACCTGCGCAGCAACGAAGACGGCATGGTCGATCTCGCCGCGCTCGAAGCGCAGATGAACGAGGACGTAGCGGGCCTCATGCTCACGAATCCAAACACGTTGGGAATCTTCGATGAGCAGATCGCGCAAATCGCGGAGATTCTCCACCGCAAGGGCGGTTTGCTTTACATGGACGGTGCCAACATGAACGCCCTTGTCGCCAAGGCCCGCCCCGGAGACTTCGGCGTGGACATGATGCACCTGAACCTCCACAAGACCTTTTCCACTCCTCACGGAGGAGGCGGCCCAGGCTCCGGTCCAGTCGCATGCACGAAGCATCTTGAGCCGTTTCTGCCCAAGCCCGTCGTAGTGGAAACCGACGAAGGCACCCTGCGCCTGGACTACGATCGTCCGCAATCCATCGGACGCGTACGCGCCTTCTACGGAAACTTCGGAATGCTCATCCGGGCCCTCGCCTATATCATGGCCAATGGTCCCGACGGACTCCGCCAGACCACCGAAGACGCCGTACTGAACGCAAATTACCTGCGCAAGAAGCTCGAAGGCACCTTCGACCTTCCCTACTCAACTCCGACCATGCACGAGGTCGTCTTCAGCGACAAACTCCAGTCGAAGTCCGGACTGAAAACGGGCGATATAGCCAAGCGCCTTATCGACTATGGCTTTCATCCCTACACAGTCAGCTTTCCCATGGTGGTCCACGGCGCGCTTATGATCGAGCCCACCGAGAGCGAGCCGCTCGAAGAACTCGACCTCTTTGTGGACGCCATGAAGTCAATCGCGCAGGAAGCCATCGATTCTCCTGACCTCATCAAAAACGCACCACACTCAACCCGCCTCTCGCGTCTCGATGAAACCGCAGCCGCTCGAAAACCAGTTCTGCGCTGGAAGCTGGAATCGAAATAAACGGACCGGGAATCCCCACCCTCGGCTCGCGTTCTTTCGCGAAACAGGGTGGGGATGGCTGACCTTTCCTGCCATAGGGTTGATCAATCGAATCAGATAGGGCCTTTACCCGGAACGATCGTCACTGGTCCTGGAGGAGAATACTTCTGAGGTCCCGTGTGGGACCAAGGATGTTGTCTATGAATGCTCCTGAAGATTACGTCGGTTATGTTACGGGCTGGAGATGGTGGCTGCTCGATGAAACGTCCAAGAACCCTCACCCTTGCAGTATCGGGGTTCCCTACCGCTGGGAGTGGGCTGGAGAGAACACGACGGCAGAATTGACCTTAGCCAACAAGCAGGGATTTTATGCGTACAAGGCTGCCAGTGTGGAACGAGTCAAGAGCGGCTTGCCCCTACTTTTTGGCCGGGTCGCACTCTACGGCGATGTCGTTGTGCACAAGCACGGCTATCGCGCCCAGAGAGCACGCATCCTCGACGCCTGGTGCGCCCCTGAACTGTGGGGAAAGCTTTCGCGAGTAAAGCAAGTTAAAGGCACGTACAAGATCACGAACATGGGAGATACAGAATGGCTGACATTGGCGACCCTAACAGAATTGAGCGATACCATCCCATCGGATTCCCCGAGGATTCCCCTGCGCACCCGGAAGAAACACCTGTAACTGAGCCGGTATACGAGCCTGCTCACAATAGATAGTTAAAGGGAACGGTCCCGTATTACGGATATTCCATAACACCGGTTGGTAGTGCGCCGCTCCTAGGTGTGGCGCAGGCAGAGTGGATTCAAACATTGCTTTAATCCGCTCTGGATAGCGTGTAACAAGATTGCATATAATCACGTGCAGTCGTACTTCTTCATGTTGATGGAGGGACTACATACCATGGTTAGCGAAGTTTACGTCCGCCTGCGCGAGAAGCTGGATACGCTTGGAGTAGGATACCCAGCGACCGAAACCGGAATTGAATACACATTTTTAACGAAGCTTTTCACCCCGGAAGAAGCTGAGTTATTCATCGCAATGCCGGATGAGTTCCATACGGCAAAAGAGTTTGCCGCAAGCCTTGGTAAAGATCCCCAGGTCCTGGCAGACAAACTCGAGGGTATGGCCCAAAAAGGCCTTCTCTACAGGGTCCGAGAAGAAAGTGGCGTGAAGTATCGCGTTCCCCCCATCATAGTTGGACTGTTCGAGTTCAATGCCGCTGCCAACCGAATCGATCAATCTATGCTTCCCGATTTCTTTGGACATTTTGTAGGCGGTCTAGGGCAGAGATTATTCGACACAGACACACCCATTGTTCGTGCGATACCAGTGAAGACTGACATTGTGGTCGACAACAAGGTTCTTCCCATCGATGATGCGGAATTGATTCTCAGAAAGCACAAGCACCTCGCTGTCAGCGAATGTGTCTGTCGCAAGATGGGAAAACTGCTCAGCAGCCCCTGCACTCATTCGATAAACACCTGTCTCGCCATGGGAGACACGGCTAAATACTACGTAGAAAATGGCTGGGGGAAGTACATCACTGTCGACGAGGCGCTGGCCATTATTAAGGATGGCGATGAAAAAGGCAGAGTGGTTGAGGTTGTTAACTCGCAGGATGCTGAGTTTATGTGCTCATGCTGCAGTTGCTGCTGCGCCAGCCTTAAAGCACTCGAGATAAGCGGAGTTGACGCTGTTGGTCGGCCTCATGTGACAAATTATTCCTGCGTTAGGGACGAGACAATCTGTGTCGGCACTTGCTCCGATACCTGCACTGGCCGTTGTCCGACTCACGCCCAAAAGCTTGTAGATGGGTCTCCTCAAATTGATCCGAAGTTATGCATCGGTTGCGGCTTGTGCGTTACGACCTGTCCGACAGGAGCGCTCTCACTGGTGAAGAAACCCGATGACGCGATCTACAACCCGCCAGCGGCGACTCTGTACGACAGTTGGGATGCGCAGGCGCGATATGTGGCCGCACAAAAACAGGCAGATTCCAAAGCATAGTTGGCTGGCTGCCGGATACCAGTGCTTGGAATTACGAGATCCCGGGAGGAATTATTCACGAGCTGGCCGTTACTCGAGACATCCTGAACATAGTCCTGCAACACGCTGAGCGAAACAACGCGCAGCGTGTTGTTTCCATAGCCATGCAGGTTGGCGAACTGCGGGATATTGAGGAACTATGGATGCAGCGCTACTTCGACTTTGTAAGCCGGGGAACCGTAGCGGAAGGTGCCAAGTTAACTATCAGTCGCTGTCCTGTGACAATGCAATGCGATAGCTGTGGCCGTACCGCTCCCGTCGATATCAGGACAATGAGCAAGTTTGCGTGCTCAAGTTGTGGTGGTGAAACCGCGAAAATCAAATCAGGCAGAGAGCTGTCTGTAGAGCAAATTGGAATAATTTAAAGAATCACTTCGAAAACAGCCGCTGTTTAGAATTGACGGGACCGGCAAGTAATTGTGCACGGAAGAAATGAGGTTATGATGGATGAAATTCGTCTTATTAACATCAAGGAACAGATTCTTACGAAAAACAAGAATCTCGCAAACGAAATTCGCGCGCGATTGCAGTCGGAAAACGTATTCTTATTAAACTTGATGTCCTCGCCCGGCTCTGGAAAAACCAGTTTCATCATCGAAACAATCCGGCGCTGCAAATCGATGCTGCGGATTGGCGTGATTGAGGGTGATATCGATTCCCTGGTCGATTCTGAAAAAGTTGCTGCCGAAGGAGTCCCCGCCGTCCAACTGCGGACCGGAGGTGCGTGCCACCTCGATGCGCCTATGGTTAATGCCGCACTTGAAACCATGGATTTAGGGGCGCTCGATTTGGTATTCATCGAGAATATTGGCAATCTCGTGTGTCCGGCTGAATTTGACACAGGCGCGGCATTGAAGGTCATGCTGCTCAGTGTCCCAGAGGGCGACGACAAGATTCTGAAATATCCGCTCATGTTTTCCATCGTGGATTGCCTTGTGATCAACAAGCTCGACTATCTGCCCTACTCGGATTTCGATATCGCCGCACTGCGCGAGAGAATGCGCGTACTGAATCCCAAAGCACAGATATTTGAGGTTTCCTGCAAGACAGGAGATGGCCTGGACAGCTGGTGCGATTGGCTAAAGGCTCAAATTACTGCTTCACAGGAATGCACCAGTAAGTAGCGCAAATCGAGGTCGCAAGGCCCGCCCTTGCTGTGCCATGGCGACGATTGAAATATCCCCGGCACAGCGGGGCCTCACTTGGGTACTGCCTGGGGCTAGCTCCGCACCATCTGAAAAACGCCCCACCCTCTCGCAAACGTTTGATGGGTAGGGCGCCGGATAGCACAACTTGATCAGCAACTTTACTCGCGATCCGGCCTAACCAATACGCGGTGCAAGCGAGTAAATCTCTTCGATCCGTAAGATAACCGCCCCTTTTGATTTGAGCGGAAGTCCAGTTTTAGTACTCAGTTCATCGATCCATCTGGCCGTACCTTCATAACGTTCGCCGCTGGTTTCGATGGTGACGGTGCCTTTCAGTTGGTACCCTTCCCTCCCTTGCCAAAACGAAATGGACACATGTGGATTGGCTTTCATATTGGCCAGGGTTTTATTAAAAAACTGATCAGACACAAGGATGGTCTCATCATCAATGATTTTTTTTGCCCCAACCGGAACGGCATTAGGGATGCCATCTGCGGTTGCCGTACTAAGAACTACTACAGGAACCTTGTTAAATAATTCTTTCATCCGTTCTGTCATCTGGGCCATTCAAATTTCTCCTTTATATAAAACCAGCTGGGTTCCTTATTTTAACCGTATTTCCTTTTTGAAGTTGAAGCGACTGCCGTTACGATGGGGGCAACACCGGTGTTCATGCGGCTTTGACGCCCAGCTCCCCGCTGCGAACCTGGACGCCCCATCAATCTAACCAGTCTTTATAATAGTTGCCTTTTCCAAGGCGAGTCGCCCTGTTCCCGCTTTGCCGGAGAGTTAACCATTGTTCTCATCACCATCTAGCCGTAACAGCGCGCGAGGAGTTACCCTGAGGAATATGCGAGTCATAAGAACCAGCTTTCGCCTTTTGTTATTACTGAGCCTGCTGTGCGCTCCGTTGCTGGCGCAGTCTGTTCTGAAGGCACTCGCTACTGGTGGCGTTCAGGTCGCGTCGAAGAACCTCGATCCGCTGGGACGAGAAAGCCCGCGCGGCACCCTCACCGGCTTCATGGAAGCTGCGCAAAAAGGCGATACTGAACGCGCCGCCCAGTACCTGCAACTGCCACACCAGGAAAGCGGTATTGACACCGAACGCGTCGTGACAGATCTTAAGAAGCTGCTGGACTACGCTTACGTGGGCCGACTCGCAGCCGTCACCGACAATACCGATCTCACCTTTGATCCGCAGCTCGAAGCCAATCACGAGCGAGTCGGCTTGTTCGTTGTCAACGGCAAGGAGTTGCCTCTGGCAGTTGTCCGCGTTCCAGATGGCAACAACGGACATCTCTGGCTCATCGCCTGGACCACCCTCAGCCGAACTGAAGATTTCGCCAACGATTTGCGTTCACACGAGATGGAGCAGCATCTGCCGAAGATGCTGATGCGCTACAGCTTCTTGTCAGTTCCTTTGTGGGTCTTGGCAGCGTTTTTCATTCTCATTCCGGTTGCGTTGCTTGCCGGCTTGGCTGCCGTAGCTCTGGCACGCTTGCCCGTATGGGTGCTGTCCCGCTTTAATCACCGCGCAGCGAAATCGGAAGTATGGACAAATATCCGCGGCCCCATTCTGCTCTTTGCAACAGCCGCAGCCCACGCCATTGGGATGCGCATGGTTTCTGTCCCTTTGCTCTTCCGCGAGTTCTACCTGAAGGTCCAGGGCGCTGCGCTGCTGTTTGCCGTGGCATGGCTGCTGTGGGATCTGGTTACGGTTTCGACGCGCCGCGTGCGGCGACGCCTCGTCGCGCCTGAGGACAGAGGCACGCTGTCGCTCACGCTGCTGCTGCACCGCATGCTCAAGGTCGGCATAGTCACGGTGGCAATGCTCAGCATCCTGTATCTGGCCGGCGTCAACCTTTCAGCCGCACTCGCCGGAGTCGGGATCGGCGGTATCGCCGTTGCTTTGGCCGCGCAGAAAACCATCGAGAATCTCTTCGGTGGCATCAGCATTCTCAGCGACCGGGTCATGCGCGTCGGCGATCTCTGCCGCGTTGGTGAAACCACCGGCACGGTAGAGGACATAGGCCTTCGTTCCACGCGCATTCGCACCCCCGAGCGCGGACTCATCTCGGTACCAAACGGATCTCTGAATGCCTCGAACATAGAGAACCTCAGCTCGCGCGATAAGATGCGCGTGTTTTGCAAGATCGGCCTGCGATATGAGACCAGCCGGAAACAACTCGAAGAAGTGCTGCGGCAGATAGGAACAATGTTGCGCGATCATCCGCGAGTTGAGTCTGAAACAGCGTGGATACGCCTCGCAAAACTCGCTGACAGTGCGCTTGAACTGGAGATGCAAGCCTACGTCCTGACTCGCGAATATAACGAGTACGCAACCGTGCGGGAAGACCTTCTGCTGCGCGTGATGGATATTGTGGAGAGCTGCGGGACCTCGTTGGCCTTCCCGTCACAAACCGTTTATCTGGCGCGTGAGTCCGAAGTTCCCACACAAAATGCGCAGATGGCCCCGTAAAACATCTGTTCCTAGTGTCTGCGCACGCGATAAAGAACGAGCTGGTCTTCTTCAAAAACACTGTCCGCGACTTCTTCAATACCGCGCTGATATCGATTATCTCCGTAGCTCCAGATGTAATCGTAGTCCGCTGCGACCAACTCCCACTCTGGCTGTACGTCGTAGCAGTGGCCCCAGTAGTCATCTGACATGTACGGCTCATAGGTGATGCGCATCGGCGTCTGTCCGGGAATATCGAACAGGTACGGTGAAATTGCCCCGCGGCGTATTACCGAGTAGGCCCAGTAGTGCACATAGTGGTAATACAGCGGGTCATCCTCCTTGCAGGTGTCCACCAGAGGAAAGACGCTCGCGCTGCGAGCGATCTGCTCAATCCCGCGATCCATTGCCTCGTTGCTCTCCGCCTGCTCGTGAAAGCCCGTGGTGATATTGAACACTCGGACAAGCGTAAGCGCCACGGCAAGTACGGCGATCCAGTTCGCCCGCCGCCCAACGCGAAAGACCGCGAGCATCAGCAGGCAAAGCGGTGGCACCAGGCGCACATCGAGATCGAAGCTGGTTCCCCAGCCATAAGGAAGCAGTAAGAACACTACAAAGAATCCCAGAGCAACTACAAGCCATCGCCGGTTCACTCGCAATTCGCGATTGCGCACAACAGCGACCAGGAAGCAGAGCAAAAGCCCATAAAGAAAGATCTGGTCAAGTCTGTCGTTGTATCCATGGGTAGGCAGGTCGCGCAGCATCTTCAGTTTTTCCACGAAGGGCCGCCACTCCATGGTGTTCTGCTTGGAGAGGCCGGGGCGCGCCCAGAGGAACAGCAGTGACGGAGGAAGGAGAAAACATCCGAGCCTCAGCCACTCGCGCCAGTTGAAGGAAGTTAACTCATACAACACCAGAATGAACGCCGCGGCAGCAAAGCCCAGCAGATGCGCGAAATACGTGAGGAACGTGACGGCGAAAAACATCACCGCACGCCACAGCGAAGGCTCGCGGCGATACCAGAGCCACGTTCCCACCATCAGAAAACAGAATCCCACGCCGAGGTGATAGGCGACGAATCCCCAGAGAAACAGCACGTAATAGGCAAGCGCACACGCAAGCAGTGAAAGCTTCATCTCGCTGCGATTCGCCTGCCACAGAAACCATGCCACTCCGACCGGCACTAGCACAGCGGTCAGCATGAGCAGTAGTTTGCCGGCAGCCTCCACGGGCAAGACCTGCTGAAATGCGACCATCAGAAGGTCCCAGAGAATGTAAGGATATGGCTTCCAATCCGCGCTGTAGTACTCCGAAAAGTGGAATGCCGGATCGTGCAGATGATTCAGAACGAAAGCGCGCGCAAGGTGGTTTGCGTAGTCCAGAAGTGGAGGTTCTTTGACGAAGAGAAACGGAAGCGCCAGCGAGGAAGCCAGGAGAATGAATAGAGCGATCCAGAGGGCGTTACGTTTCTGTTCGAACTGCATTATCGGCGTGAGTTCTCCTTTAACAAAACAAGTGTGCTGTTTCAGAGTACTAGCTGCGCTATCCGAGTTTCAAAAATGAAAGCCATCATAAAGAGTTCTCGCCTCATTCCTGCGCGAACAGAACATAGGAAGATTGCCAGATCGTGGTTGGAATCTGTCCGCGCATGCGAGCCGTAATGATGATGTTGTATTGCCCGGATCCGGGGAGCGTGGATAGAACATCCCCATCCATGCGCGGTTCGGCAAGCGCAAGATACTCGAGGAAGCCGTACACATCCTGACCTTCAGCAAGGATCGGGGCTGCAAAACTGAGTTCTGTGTCCTGCTGAAAAAAATGCCAGGCAATGGAAGCAGCAAGATTAATCGCACGCTCGTAATGCGGGCCGTCTAGCACTCCGGGAGCGGGATTATCGAAGACGATGCAAACGCGACGTTCGTCTTCGCGATTGTATTCGCGAACTTTGAGTTCTCTCGACTTAGCCGTGGCTTTCCAGTCGACGTGGCGAGCGCTGTCCTCCGGCGCGTAGTCGCGGATGCTGTAAAGATCCGAACCGCGGCCGCGCTGGTTCGTCTCCAGCTCGCCGGTGATCATCGGCAATACTTCGAGCATTTCGTCCGTAGGTTCCACCGAGGGAAACACCAGGACCTCCCGTTCGAGCGCAATTGTGCGAGTCTTGGTGAGGAAGGAAAACGGAAAGCGCGTGGAGATCCCAATGCCGTGTTGTGCGTAAAGACCACGCAGAGAAAAACAAAGACTCAGTTCGGCGCTTTGACGATAGTGTCCGGGGAGATAGGGAAAATACACACTCTGCTCAAACACAGGCGGCACTTGGCGCGGGGGAATGAATTTGACGTAAGAGTAATCGGGCCATCGAATGATCGGCCTCTTTCCCGTGCGCGCCGGAGGAAAGACAAATTCCGTGCGCTGCCATCGCCACGCGGCGCGATCTTTTTTCTTAACCGGCGGCACGACTGAAATGGAGAAGGCCGGCAGCCAACGACGATTCTGAAGCAGCACCGCTCCGGCGTAGTTTTGCCTGGCGAAGACGTGGCGTGGGAGGTGCAACTCGATCTCGAGTCCATTGATCATTAGCGCCGAAACGACACCGCTGACCAGCACCGCACCAAGCATGGCAGCAACCACAATGAACAGCAGATTGTTCCCCGTATTCAGTGCGGCCACGCCGATGAGTAAGGTAAGAACCAGATAAATGAGACCTTCGCGAGTGATGTCATAGCTCAAGGCGTCACGCACGCGATTCACCAACACTCGACGAGCTAGATAAGGAACTATCAGTACGGCCACCACTCCGGCAAGCAGCAGAGCGGAGGAGGCAAAAACAGCAGTGGCCAGCACGTCTCCAGCCTCTCGCGAAGCTGTGGAGAGCAAAGCCGATGCGAACGCCAGCGCAAGACCAAAGATAGCAATAAGAGGTCGAACCCAAGCGCCGCGCTTAATGCCAGTGAGGGCTTTCACGAACTGCGGGCGCAAGTCCATTGGGACATTATTACATCTGGCGCTCTAATGGGAGCGGCAAGCCAGATTGCGACGCCGCGCAATCCTTCAATGGCTGGAACACTGCAACTGGAACCAAACTGCGACTGCCGAGGTTTTATCGAATCAAAGTCCCGGACAAAGACACTGTTTCGTCACATCTCTTAGGTGTTTCACTTGCATTTTGGTATAGTCGCTAGGGAGCCGCATACTGAGCAACAGACCCGTTAAGTGGGGTCCCGTACCGGAATGGCATTCTCTCTTGGCCAATACGTGAAGGAAAACTTGCTGGCAGTGCAGGAGTATTCTTTTCTCTCCTGGCGCGCCTTCGCCAATCTCTTCAGCCAGCCCCGGTATCTCGGGGATATGCTGCAGCAAATGGATGTTATCGGTGTGGGATCACTGCCGATTGTCGTCCTCACGGGATTCTTTACCGGAGCCGTGCTGGCGTTGCAGAGCGCAAACTCGCTGGCCCGCTTCGGCGCGCTTTCCTTTACCGGGCAACTGGTTTCCATGTCGATGGTGCGCGAACTGGGACCTGTCCTCACCAGCCTTATGGTGGCCGGACGCAATGCAAGCGGCATGGCCAGCGAACTAGGCTCAATGAGAGTGACCGAACAGATCGACGCGATGCGCGCGCTCGGCACGGACCCCAGCCGCAAACTGGTGACCCCGCGATTGACCGCCACCATGTTCATGCTGTTCTTCCTTACTATCCTCTCGGACCTGGTGGGGCTCGCCGGCGGCGCGGCGATTGCACTGATTCTGCTTCGTCTGGACCTGAACGAATACTGGACATCCGCCTGGCAGACACTGCGCTATGCCGACGTATTCATGGGCTTGACCAAACCGGTGCTCTTCGGCTTCATCATCGCGACGATTGGCTGTTACTACGGACTGAGCGCAAAAGGCGGCACGCAAGGTGTGGGCCGTGCAACCACGCAGGCCGTGGTCGCAGCAAGCGTCCTGATCCTCGCCGTTGATCTGTTCGTAACCCGCCTGCTGATGGTCATGCTGGGGCCTCTATAAACGATGAGCACGGCCAGCCAAAGCGGGACGGAGAAGGCTATAGTCTTTGAAAATGTAAGCCTGCGCTTTGACGAGCAGGTTGTTCTCGATGGCCTCTCCTTCGAACTCGATCATGGCGCCACCAAGGTTCTGCTCGGAGTAGCCGGGGCCGGCAAGACAACCATTCTGAAACTCACACTCGGGTTGGTACGTCCTGATAACGGTCGCATTTTTGTGCTGGGACAGGAAGTGACGGCCATGCGCGAGACAGAACTGTTCGAATTGCGCCGCCGCCTTGGGATCGTGTTTCAGGAATCCGCACTTTTTGATTCGCAAACCGTGGAAGAAAACGTTGCTTTCCGCCTGTTGGAAGAAAGAGTTCCCGAGCACGAGATAGAGCGCCGCGTTTTGGAAGCACTGCGCTTTGTGGAACTGGAGCAAACGCTGAATCTGCTTCCGGCCGAACTCTCCGGCGGCATGAGACGGCGCGTGGCAATTGCACGCGCAATCATTTCAAATCCAGAAATACTGCTCTACGATTCACCCACGGCGGGACTGGACCCGGTAACCTCTACCACGATCATGGAGCTGCTGATGAAGCAGCGTGATGTGTACCACACGAGCGCGCTGCTGGTTACGCATCGCCTGCAGGACGCTTTCATGATGGCGACGCACGTTTTCAGCCGCGAACAGAACAAAATGGTTCCCGTGCCGCCCGGTACAGACTGGGACTCGAAGATGAATTTCATGGTACTGAAAGACGGCAAGATATTCTTCGAAGGTAGCGCCGCTGAAATTGCGAACTCAGACGACCAGTACATCCGCGAGTATTTAACGCTGTAGTTAAGATCGCTTTCGTTAAGATTTTGCCACGCTGAGCGCCATCTCCGCGATGCGCAGGGCAGCATCCTGGTGTGCCAGCGTGCGGGCTTTGGAGCCCATTGCTGTCAGCCTTGCCGGATCGCTGAGCAATGCCGTCACTTCTTTCATAAATCGCTCGGCTGTCAACTCACTCTCCGGAACCAACAACGCGGCATTCTCCTGCGCGAGCAACTCGGCGTTTCGCAATTGATGATCGTCAGCGGCGCCCGGGAAAGGCACAAACAAAGCGCATTTCCCTGCTGCTGCAATCTCGGCAACGGTCGAGGCACCCGAGCGACAGACGACCAGATCTGCATCTGCGAAGCTCTGCGCCATATTGTCGATAAATGCGCTCACTTCCACCTTGATCCGGTGTTCTGCATAAAAGCCGCAAACGTCGGAAAATTCGCGTTCCCCTGTCTGGTGCACGATATTCAGATTTGGAATGCGCTGGAGCAACTCCGCAGCCGATTCGCAAAGAATGCGGTTCAACGCGCGCGCTCCCTGGCTTCCGCCGAAGACAAGCAAGGTGGGCTGTTTGCTTTTCCGTTCGGGCAGAGCGAAGAACGACGGACGCACCGGAACCCCGGTTACCTCGAAGCTGCGGAACCAGCGCCCTGTCGGCGCAAAGTGGACTGCGGCTTTTGCGGCAAAGCGGGCCACCACGCGATTCGCAACGCCGGGAACCACGTTCGGTTCAAAAAGAATGACCGGAATGCGCAACAGCACCGCGGCGATAGTGGCCGGACCGGCGGCATAGCCTCCGACTCCGATGACCGCCTGCGCCCGAAAGCGACGCAAAATACGCATTGCCGCAAAGATTGACAGCGGCAAATCCATCAGGGTACGCAGGCGAGTGCCGAGGCTGACGCGATTGAGCCCACCGATCTTGACCAGCTGAAGCGGAAAGCCAGCCTTGGGAACCAGACGCACTTCAATGCCGCGAGCAGTGCCCACAAACACAGCGCTGTGTCCCTGTTTCCTTAGCTCTTCGGCAATGGCAAGAGCCGGAATAACGTGGCCTCCGGTACCTCCACCGGCAAGAATGATGTTCATATCAGTCCGTCTGCTGCGTAATGTTAAGCAGCACTCCTACGCAGGCCAGCGTGACAATGAGCGACGAACCGCCATAGGAAACGAACGGCAGCGGAATGCCTTTCGTCGGCAACAGCCCGAGCACAACGCTGATATTGAAAAAAGCCTGAATGCCGATCATTGCCGTGATGCCAACGGCAAGAAGGCGAGCAAAATTGTCGCGCGTATTCCAAGCTACGCGGAAACCACGGAAACAGAAGAATGCAAATGCCGCGACGAAGAGTACCGCCCCGATCATCCCCAACTCCTCACAAACCACCGCGAAGATAAAATCGGTCTGCGGCTCAGGCAAGTAGAAGAGCTTCTGTTTGCCCTCCATCAGGCCGAGTCCCGTCAGGCCCCCGGTTCCCACAGCGATGAGCGACTGAATGATATGGAAGCCGGCGCCTTGCGGGTCTGCGAAGGGATTTACGAAGGCAACCATGCGGCGCGCGCGCCAGGCAGTGCGAAAGAGCAGGAAATACATTGGCACCACCGCCAGGGCTAACGCATAACCGAAGTATTTCGTCTCTATCCCTGCAACGTACAGAATGGCCGCAGTGATGAAGGCGCAGGTCATGGCCGTACCAAGATCCGGCTGAGCAACAATCAGCAGACAAAAAACGCCAGTCGGTGCAATCGCAGGCAATATCGTATGGTGCAGGTCGGCGATGGAGCGAAGCCTGCTCTCAAGAAAGTGCGCCATAAAGAGAATGATCGCAGGCTTGGCAAGTTCGGCGGGTTGCAGTGAAAAAAAGCCGAGCTTGATCCAGCGGTGGGTATTATGCGAGCGGTCCAGCAGAAAAACCGCGGCCAGGAGCAGAGAGGTCACGCCCAGAGTAACAAAGACCAGCTGCTGACTGTTGAGTTTGCGGTAGTCCACCTTCATCAGCGCGAACATCGCAGCAAGTCCGATCAGAGCAAACAGGCCCTGTTTCACCAGAAACGAGGACTCCGACCCGAAGCGCTCCTTCGCCATAATGGCCGATGCGCTGAAGACCATCATTAACCCGGCGAAGACCATGAGCATGGTCACGCCAAAGAGCCATCGGTCCACGCTGACGCGCTTAGCCACTAACGTTCTCCTGAGGGTGAAGCTGATTGCAATGCTGCCAGAGATTGCACCAGGTCTTTAAACACCCGTCCTCGATGCTCGTAACTTGAAAACTGATCGAAGCTGGCACAGGCCGGCGCCAAAAGCACAATGTCGCCCTCGCCGGCCAGGTCGGAGGCCTTCCGCACCGCTGACTCCAGGGTCTGTGCACTGATGACTGGAACAGTGTTGCCAATCTGCGATTCGATTTTTTCCGCAGCCGCGCCAATGGTATACACACATTTCACCCGCTCGGCGATCAACCCGTTCAGTTCAGTGTAGTCGCTGTCCTTGTCCTTGCCACCGAGGATAAGGTGGATGTTGCCGGGAAAAGATTCCAGCGCCTTAATAGTCGCGTCGACATTCGTGGCCTTGGAGTCGTTGTAGTACTGCACGCCGCGCAAGGTGGCGACGTATTCAAGACGATGCTCCACGGCCCGGAAATCCTTCACTGCGCGGCGTATCGCCGAAGGCTCAATTCCCGCAGCCATGCCGATTGCCACACCGGCAAGCACGTTCTCCACGTTATGCGCACCCTTCAGCGCAATTTCCGTAACCGGCATAATTTCCACGAGTTCGGGGTCGCGGTAGCAAATGGTGCCACCTTCGACAAATGCGCCGCGATCCACAGGATGCTTTCGACTGAACCACAGCACCTGGGACTTCAGCCCCTCTGCGATCTGAAGGTTCACTTCGCTGTCGGCATTCAAGACCGCATAGTCGTCGGCTGTCTGATTCTCAAAGATTCGCCTTTTCGCCGCAATGTAGTTTTGCATGGAGCCATGGCGGTCGAGGTGATCCGGCGTGACGTTAAGAATAGCCGAGATATGCGGGTGAAAGGATTCAATTGACTCAAGCTGAAAGCTCGAAATCTCCAGCACAACCCAGGTGTCCGGCGAGGACTGCTCAACGAAGGTGATCGCGGGTGTACCGATATTTCCTCCGACCAGCGTCTTGCGCCCGCCAGAAGCGATGATCTCCCCGGTCAGTGTCGTCGTGGTCGTCTTGCCATTCGACCCCGTAATGGCCACGATCTGTCCCTGAAGGAAGCGCGCGGTCAGCTCGATCTCGCCGATCACTGGGATACCAAGACGACGCGCATGCTGAAGCGGAGCAACGTTGTTCGGAACGCCGGGACTGACCACAATCAAGTCCTGATCGCGGAATGTGCGCTCGCCGTGCTTGCCGGTTTCCACCGTAATGCCGCGGTCGAGCAGCGACGGAATCTCATTGCAAAGCTGATCCTCGCTCTTGGCGTCGCTGACGGTAACGCGCGCGCCACGGGATTCGAGGAAGAGCGCGGAGGCCACGCCCGACTTGCCCAACCCGACAACCAGAACTCGTTTGCCTTGAATGTCCATAAGATTCTTTCCTGCCTTCGAGCAGCTCGCCCTCTATCGTAACTTAAGCGTGGTTAGCGCGAACAAAGCGAAAATCAGCGAGGCTATCCAGAATCGCACGATCACCTTTGACTCCGACCACCCGAGCTGCTCAAAATGATGATGCAATGGAGCCATCAAGAAAATACGCTTTCCGCGCAGCTTAAATGAGCCTACCTGCAGAATAACCGACAGCGCTTCCAGCACGAAAATTCCGCCAATAGCGGGCAGCAGCAACTCCTGCTTGATGATGACAGCGACCGTACCAATGGCTCCGCCCAGGGCAAGCGAACCTACATCGCCCATGAATACTTCCGCAGGATGCGTGTTATACCAGAGAAAGCCAATTGAGGCACCGACCATGGCTCCGCAGAAAATCGTCAACTCGCCTACCATGGGCATCTTCTGTAACTCAAGATAGTCCGAGAAAACCGCATGGCCGCTCACGTAGGTAAGCACCGTTAGCGCTCCGGCGGCAATCAACGTACACCCGATGGCAAGCCCGTCGAGTCCATCCGTGAGGTTGACTGCATTGGTGGAGCCGACAAGCACGAAGATTACAAAAACGATAAAAGGGAGAAACGCGAGGGGCCACAGGTGCGGGTTGGCCGCCAGCGCGGTCACGACGAGGTCCGGACGGAATCTCTTGAAAAATGGCACCAGCAGGTGCGTGGAGTATTGCCCCTCTGCCTGCAAAATAATGAGCACCACTGCAATTACAAAAGCAACCAGCGTTTGCAGCAGCAGTTTGCTGCGTCCGTTCAATCCCAGGTTTTGCTTGCGGACAACTTTCAAATAATCATCCGCAAAACCAATCGCTCCAAACGACAGCGTGGAGAGCACAGCAAGCCAGACGAACTTGTTTGCCGGGTCTGCCCAGAGCACCGTGGGCAGAACAATAGAGACCACAATCAGCAGTCCTCCCATGGTCGGCGTGCCCGCTTTCTTCTGGTGCGAGCGCGGCCCCTCTTCGCGAATGTATTGGCCGATCTGGAACTCGCGCAGACGGCGAATCACCGAAGGCCCGATGATGAGCGCCATGAAGAGCGCCGTCAAGCTGGCAAAAGCCGTACGGAAAGTCAGATACCGAAAAATCCGGAACGGTCCCACGTTGAAGTGGCGAAATATGTACTCGTATAAAAGCCAATAAAGCAATGGATCCTCGATCGTTGCGCGGGTCTAGGCCCGCTGTTGAACTTAAGCTTTTTGTTGCGCCTCAAAGGCCGCCAGCGCGCGTTCCAGACCTACCCCCCGCGAACCCTTCAGTAACACTGCATCTCCTTCGCGCAGGTTGCGTGCAAGCCACTCGCCCGCCTGCTCGGGAGTCTCCACAAATTCGGAAGCTACACCGGCCGACGCCGCACCCTCGGCAATGAGCTCGCCATTACCTCGAACTCCCACGACGTAGTCCGCCTTGTTCTGCGCCATTTTCCGGCCACACTCGCGATGCAGCTCCGGCGAACTCGCCCCCAGTTCCAGCATCTCACCGGCAATGACGATCCGCCGCCGGGCCGGCGTCTGCGCCAGAGCGGCAACCATGCTGTCCAGAGCCTGGGGATTAGAGTTGTAGCAGTCATTGATGAGAATTGCCCCGGAAACCTCGCGCACTTCGCCGCGTTTATCACCGGCACTTAGCGAACCCAAGCGGGCCATCGCATCGGATGGTTTCACGCCATGCTCAGCCGCCACCGCGACGGCCACCAGCGCATTCAGCACGTTATGGCGTCCCATCAGGAGCAACCGAGCGTGCTCCCGGAAGCCGGGGCCAACTACATCGAACTCCGCCCCCAGGACCCCGCGCAAAACAAGATTTTCGGCGCGATAGTCAGCCGGATGCTCAATTCCATAAAGCGTAACTTTACCGCGGAAATCGCGGCCGAACTGCGAGGCGTAAGGATCATCGGCATTGAGGAAGCAATGCCCCCCGGCCGGGAGCGCCTCGATCAGTTCATACTTGGCTCGCGCAATGCCGGCTTGCGTTCCGAAGCTCTCCAAATGCGCAAGCCCGATGTTGGTCACCACGCCTTCATCCGGCGCGGCAATTTGCGCCAGTGTGGTGATTTCGCCCGCGTGCGACATGCCCATTTCGATGATCGCGATCTCGTGCTGCGCTTCCAGCCGCAAAAGCTGCATTGGAAGTCCGAAGTGGTTGTTCAGATTTCCCAGCGATTTCAGCACTTGAAATTGCGCACCCAGCACATGCGCGATGCAATCCTTGGTGGTGGTCTTGCCCGCCGATCCGGTTACGGCAATCAGTTTTTTGCCCCACAACCGCCTCGCAGCCGCGCCCAGATGTTGCAGCGCCACGGCGCAATCTTCAACCTCAATCAGCTTCGATCTTTCGGCAAAACGCTCCAGCTGATCATGGGCAACTACGGCAGCCACCGCACCTGCATTCAGAGCAGCTTCTACATAATCATGGCCGTCAAGGCGTTCACCTTTGATTGCAAAGAACAGATCGCCCGGACGCAACGTGCGCGTGTCGATGGAGTAGCCCTCGGCAACCGCGGCGCGGTCAAACGTGCCGCTGCCCTGAGTGAATGCCGCAACCTTGTCCAATGAAAGCTTCATGCGCGTCCTCCTCGCTTGTAGCCAATACGATTGAGTTCCTCACTCGCGACCCGATGATCGTCAAAGGGAAGCTCTCCTTCGCGCGTGATCTGCACGCGTTCGTGGCCCTTGCCTGCAAGCAGAACAATGTCTCCAGCGCGCGCTTCGCTGAGTGCAATCGCAATGGCGTTCCGGCGGTCGGGCTCGGCGATAAAGGGCGTTCTGGTTTCGCGCAGCCCCGGCACGGCATCCTCGATAATTGCCCGCGGGTCTTCGCTACGCGGGTTGTCCGAGGTTATGACGACAAAGTCGCTTCCCTCTCCTGCCACGCGTCCCATCTTGGGCCGCTTGGTACGATCGCGATCGCCACCGCATCCGAAAACCGTAATCACACGGCCATTGCTGCGGGAGGCGAAGTCGCGCGCAAGCCGCGTCAGGTTCTTCAGTGCATCATCCGTGTGCGCGTAGTCCACAACTACCGCAAAGGGCTGCGCTTCGTCCACGCGCTCGAAGCGGCCCGGAACGCGACGCATCCCGTCAATTCCCCGGACGATCTGCTCCGGCGTGCAACCGCGTGCGTAAGCAGCGGCACAGGCGGCAATCACGTTGTAAACATTCACCAACCCAATCAGCGGAGACGTCAGCTCAATTGGTTCCCCCGGCGTGGCAAGCGTGAACTTATTCCCGAGCGGAGTCATCTCCAAGCGCTCGGCGTGAAAATCGCCCTGCTTAATTCCAAACGTGAAAAGCTTTGAGCGGCGGCGCGAGAACTCCGCAAGGCTGCGCCCATACTCATCGTCCACATTCACGATTGCGCAACGCGGAGGCTCGGTACCGCACCCCTCGAACAGAACGCGCTTTGCCGCAAAGTAGTCCTCCATCGTCTTGTGATAGTCGAGATGGTCCTGCGTTAGATTGCTGAAAACCGCAACATCGAAAGGAATGCCGAATACGCGCGCCTGTTTCAGAGCGTGCGAGGAAACCTCCATTACCACTTCCGTCGCTCCATGCGCCACACAGCGGGCAAACATCTGGTTCAGTTCGAGCGATTCAGGCGTGGTGTGGGGCGCGACCAGAACTTCTCCCGGCAAGTGATACTCCACCGTGCCAATCAGCGCGCTCTTGCGTTTCGCGGCCCGCAGAATCGCCTCGACAATAAAGCTCGCGGTCGTCTTGCCGTTCGTGCCAGTGATACCCGTGAAGCAAAGACGTTCGGCGGGGCGCTTGTAGAAATTTGCACTCAAACGGGCCAGCGCGCGCCGTCCATGCGGCACCACGGCCCAGGCCACGCCTTTGCGCGGCGTTTGCTCTGCAGAATCCGTGACTACCGCCACGGCTCCAGCGGCAATGGCGGCGTCAATGTAGCGATTGCCATCCGTGCTTTCGCCGCGCATAGCGACAAACAGCCAAGAGGGTTGCACGCGACGCGAGTCGTAGTCGAGCCCTTTCACCGAGCACGAGCCGCTCTGCGAGAGCACTTCTGCGCCGTCAAGAATTCTAGAAAAATTCATTACCCCTGTATCCGAAGCCTGCGGTGCAGGCAAGTTCTATCGAGAGAAGCGAACAGCAATTCTCGAACCCCGCGGCAAAGAAGCGCCCGGCGGTGGCAGCTGCTCGCGTGCTATTCCGCTGCCCATAATCTGCAATTGAAATCCAGCTTTGTGCGCCGACTCGATGGCGCTGCGCATTGAAAGCCCTAATAATGATGGTACCGTGGAACCGGCCTTCACATCGAGCATTACTGTTCCGCCCTGCGCATCAATCTGCGCGGGCGTGGGTGCGCGCAGAACCCCTGCGGGATCAACCGGCGCAGCGGTTGAGGCCGTTTTTGCCAATGCAGGAAAAGCTGTCGGCGCAGCGTTCTCTAACTCTATCTTGCCGCCCAGCGCATGTGGTTGCATATCTTCAATGTCGCCCTCGGCAGCGCGTGCCACCAGCAAACGACGTGCAGAATTGTTCTTAGGCTCCACGTCGTGAGGCACGCCGTAATATGCCAGCACCTGTTCGGCAACCCGCTTGAAAACAGGCGCGCAGACCTGCCCACCCTGATGCAGCCCGTGCGGCGTATCAAGGATGACCGCTATCGTCAGCGCAGGATTGCTTACAGGGGTGAAACCCGCAAAGGTCGCAACGTAGTCTGTCTTGGAGTAGGCGCGCGTGCGCGGATCGACCTTCTGCGCCGTGCCCGTCTTTCCCGCTGAAGTGTAACCATCGAGGATAGCGCGGCGGGCGGTTCCTCCCAGCACTACATCCTCAGTCAACCGGCGCATGATCGCAGAGGTATAGGAAGTGATGACGCGCCGCTGTGATTGAGGACGAAATTCGATTCGCTGATATCCCTGATTGGGCGGAGTTACGCTAGCCACAATGCGCGGTGGAGAATAAATGCCGTCGTTGGCAATCGCGGACATCATCGAGACTACTTGCAACGGCGTAACGCCGATCTCTTGACCGATTGCAATGGATGCAACGGAAGACCCAGACCAGCGTTCAACTTTCCGCACCAGTCCGCGAGTCTCGCCCGGCAGTTCTATGTTTGTAGACTGTCCGAATCCGAAATCCTGTATGTGCTTGTAGAAGCGTTCAGGCCCCATACGCAGAGCCATCTTCACGGAAGTCGTATTGCTGGACTGCGCAAAAGCCTCCTCCAAAGTCACCGTGCCCATGTGGTGCGAATCGCGAATACGAATTCCGCCAACCACGACAAAACCAGGTGCGCAGTTAATGATCTCTTCTGGCCGCGCCAACTTTTCCTCGAACACAGAAGAAAAGGTCACCGTTTTGAACATCGAGCCCGGTTCATACACATCGCTGACCGCATGGTTCTTCAGTTTTTCCGGCGTGATCTCGCGTGAAACATTCGGATTGAAGGTCGGCGAGTTGGCCAGGGCAAGAATCTCGCCCGTACGTGGATTTTGCACGACGACCGTACCACTGAGAGCCTTGGTGTCCTGCATCGCCTGTTCCAGTTCTTTCTCCGCGATGAACTGAATCTTTTCGTCGATGGTGAGCACGACGTTATCCCCCGGCTCGGGCGGGTGCTCCATATGGCCAAACCACTTGCGCCGCGCGTCCACGCTCACAACCAGGCGGCCTTTCACGCCGTTCAGCTGATCCTGGTAAAGGTGCTCTATCCCGGCCAGGCCCGTGTCTTCCATGCCCACGTAGCCGAGCACCTGCGCGGCCAGCGACCGTTTGGGATAAAAGCGTTTCATTTCCTTTTGAAAATAGATACCGCGAAGATTCAGCAATCGAATCCGGTCGGCAGTTTCAGCGTCTACTTTGCGGGCGACCCAGGCAAAATGTCTCTGCGATTGTATGCGTTGCAGTATGTTGCCAGCAGCCTCGCCGGTCACGGCTGACAGCATGTTGGCCGTGGCGCCTTGATCCGGAATTTCGCTGGGCACCGCAAAGACCGAATCGACTTGCACGGTCATCGCGAGCGCCTGCCCATTGCGGTCATAGATAACGCCGCGCTGCGGAGAGACTTCGACGCTCCGTTGCTGCTGACGCTGCGCTCGCTCAACCCATTCGGAGTGATGCAGCACCTGCAAAATCGCCAACCGCCCGAGAATCAGCAAAGTCCAGACGACGAGGAAGACTCCAAACTTGAGGAGGCGGGATTTCGTATCAGTTGGAGCACTGGCGCCTGCTGCCATCGCTTACACCCGCCCTGCCGGGGAACCCGAGTATTCCCCTGCCCGAGAACTGGAACTACTGGTCAAATCGAAGTTGCTGAAGGTTCGCAAGAGAACTGCAGAAGAGCGCTGAACGCGCCCCAAGAAACTATTAGGACCGTAGCACTGCATTTTCTTAAGGTAATACAGCCGTGAAAGCTCCGCCCAAATAATTGTTGGACAATTCCGCACGAGCTCCGTCATTCGCCAGATTCGCCCCGCACTCAGTACGGAATTGAAACAACTGAAACGTTGCTGGCTCGTGCCATCACCGGAGCACCGTTATCCAGGGCACCAGGTTCGTCCAGTCGCTGCACCTGTCCAACTGCAGGCAAAGACATTCCCATTTCGCGCGCCAAGGCGTCAATTCGGCCCGGCTCCTTAAGCGTGGCCTCTTCGAGCTTCAGCGTCCGATTCAAGTCCGCCGCCTGGTTCCGCTTCGAGCGCAGGTCCTCTATCTTGTAGCCGCACTCAATCGAGTTGCAGTGCTGCCAAAGATAAACCAGCGCCATCAGGAAGCAAGTCACCACGGTGGCAGTAAATACGTGCATCTCACGTTTGCGCACCGGATCTACCGAGCGCACGAGACGGGAATTATCAATCCCCTTCTGGAAGTAAATCTCTGGCGCCCCGGGCATGTAGCGGCGCGGAGCGACCGGAGCTGCATTCTGACTTCTTTCACTCACCCTTTGCGGCAACACAGTTGCCCAGATCGCCATATACCACTCCCGCTTTTCCTAAGTTATTCACAACATGCACAGGTTTTTCCACACGATGTTCAGAAACATTTCAAAAAATTTATCTATTTTTCAGTCGGCTCTGGGACTCCATCCGAACCGCCGCACGCATCTTTGTCGAACGCGCTCGCGGGTTCTCCGCGATTTCGCGCTCAGAAGCAATCACTGGTTTCCTGGTCAATGGCTCCCATATTCCTTCGCGAGCCCCTTCCCGTATGGCGTCCTTCACCATGCGGTCTTCCAGCGAGTGGAAGCTGATAACAACCAGCCTTCCCCCCGGTTTCACTACCTTGGGCGCGCCTTTGAGCAGCGCCCGCAAATCTTCCAGTTCGCGATTCACATAAATTCGGATCGCCTGAAAAGTCAGTGTCGCAGGATGAATGCCTTTTCCTCTTGGTTGATTCATTGGCCGGGCTGCAGCCGATACGACTCGTGCTAGATGAGCAGTCGATTTTATCGGCCGCGCCCGTACAATGGCTCTGGCGATTCTCCGCGACCTCCTCTCCTCACCGAATTCGTAAATCAGATCAGCGAGAGTGCTCTCGTCGAACTGGTTTACCACTTGATCGGCGGATAGCTCGGATTGCGGGTTCATACGCATATCGAGCGGACCTTCCGCCTGAAAACTAAATCCTCGGCTGGCATCGTCAAGCTGCATTGAACTAACACCCAGATCGGCGAGCAGACCATCCGCGCTACCGGGGGCCACGCGCTCCGCTATTTCAGCGTAGGAGGCGTGATGCAGCGTAATCTCAGGCCAGTCCTGCTCGCGCCCTTCCGGGGCATTCAATCGTTTGCGTGCCATCTCAAGCGCCTTGGTGTCCTTATCGAAGCCGATCAGCCTTCCTTCCGGGCCAAGCATTGCTGCAATGGCGGAACTATGTCCGCCGAGCCCCAGAGTGGCATCGATGTAAGTCCCTCCGCGCCTTATGGCCAGGAAGTCGATTGCCTCTTGTAAAAGAACCGGTGCATGGCTGAAACGCCTCCCGCCATGCGCGCTCGTAAGAGCGCTTTCGCTGCCTTCGGACCCTATTTCGTCCACAAACTAAATTCCTTGCCGCATAAGTTCGTCCAGATCTTCCGGCGTCAGAGGGTTCTCTTCCACCTGCTTACCAAAGTCTTCCATCAACCGGATTTCGATATGCTTCAGTTTACCAATGACCGCAACTTCGCCCTTGAGCCCAAACTTGTTCCGAAGCCATTCGGCGATTGTCAACCGGCCCTGGCTATCCAGTGCGACTACCTGACCGTAGTAGCTCGTTACGTCCAAAAACTTTTGAACCTTAACGTTCGAGACGGGCTGGCTTGCCATCCGCTGCTCGACAACTTCCCACTCCGACAAGGGATAGAGCTGGATGACCTTACCGTCGAAGCTGGTAATGTAAAATTGACCGTCATATCTCTCGTCAATTTCACGCTTAAATTCGGCGGGCATTTTCAAGCGGCCCTTGTCATCGAGTCGGGTTGGGCAGTTGCCGCGAAACATTCGCAAGCCCTTTCAATGGGCTAACTCTCAAGCTGGGCGGTCCAGCGAGGAGGTATATGTCATTTAGGAATCGGAAACCGGCGAAATAAATCCTCTAGGCTCCCTTTTGCTCCACTGCACTCCATCCTAGCCCTAATCTTTTGCCTGTCAAGGCTAAATTTATATTTGGGAAAGAAATTTCGTTCATGGCCTTTTGTGTATTCCCAGAGAGAAACTTTCGCTGCGTTACGAGCACTTATGGAGGTTTTGTACGGATTGCAATGGGTCAGCAGCACGCCTGTGATGGCTTAACTTTCGGGAGGAAATCGCGGAGGCAGCAGCGGCTCAGAGGAAATAGAGGCTCTCGTGGGATCGAAAAGGGAAAAAGCTCAAAGTGTGGTGTTTCTTTCCATCTCCTCCAGCGCTTTGGGGCGCTGCTCCTGAATGTCACTGTAGCCCTTGGTCTCAAACGTTGAGATGTAGTAATGATGAGCCCGCTCCCAGGCCTGATCATCGGGAGGACCAAAGAGCTGCAGGTAGAGTGGCGAGCCGGGGAACGGATACATGGGGACTGGTTCGCTGACCCAGACTCCTTCAGCTTTCATTCGTTCCTGCCAGCTGCGAATCTCGTCGCGTTTATCGTGTTCGGTCAGAATAAGGTTGGCCTGCACCCAGGGGATGTGCTGACGGGCACGAACCAGCAGCTCGTAGATGCGCTCGGTATTTATGGAGCAATTCTTGTTCAGCTCATCCCGCCCTGCGGCGGTGATTGATTCGATGCCGAACTCGGCAGAAATCGTGTGAGCCCGGCCCACCAAGTCGAGCTTCTCTTCGTTCCACAGGTCGATACGGCTCTGGAATCCGATGCGGACGTTGCGCTGGGCTATCCCCTCCAGCAGCCGCAACGTATTCTTGCCAACCCCGAAAATTTCGTCGATGAAGTAAATGTAATCGACCCCGCGAGCAATGAGACGATCAATTTCCAGCAGCACGGCATCTACATCGCGCTCGCGGAACTTGTTCCGGAAGAGCTGCTTATTGCAGAAGATGCAGTTCCAGGGGCAGCCGCGGGAGAACTCGATCTCGGCTCCACGCCCATCGCCCTGATTGAAGACGTGATGCCGGTGCCAGTGCTTCTCTACGTTGTAATCGGCAAAATCGAGGGCGGCCAGCGTCTTCATGTCCACCACAGCAAGACCCGGGCTGAAGTGCTCGCGCCCGGAGCTATCGCGGAAGCACACGCCGTCGAGCATTTCCCAGGGCTCGGAGGCGAGCCCGGCGAGCGCGTCCTCGCACTCACCTTTTATGATGACGTCGGCTCCTGTTTTACGTATCGCTGCGCGGGGCGTGGCGGAACCATGCGGCCCGATCAGAACCTTTTTCGCCTGGCCTTCGAGCCCGGCAAACCATTCGCTCGGAACACGAAGCTCCGGCGGCGGGCAACGCCAGAACAGATAAGATGGCGCGGAGGGGATCACCAGAAAGTCAGGATCGTAGCGAGCCACCTGTTCACGCGTCTCCGCCAGAGTCAGGTCTTCGGTCTGAGCATCGAAGACTGCCGCGTGATTCCCCTTGGCACGGATCTTCTGCGCTGCAAAGAGCAACTCAAGCGGGATATGAGGATCACGGCAACCAAAGTACGTCGAACCGGTGAAGCTCCAGTTCGGATTAACCAGCGCAAAGCGGGCGGTCAAGCTGTCCTCCGAGCCGGGGTGAGCACCTGGTTCAGGTGTTCGGCTGGCGAGGAGGCGAACAGTTCGCGATTATTGGTGTACCACTTGTAGATTCCCTTTAGAACGCCGTCCACACCTACTTCTGGTCGCCACCTGGTAAAACGCGAAAACTTGGCGTGATTGGTGACGTATATAAGCTGATCGCCCGCGCGCTGATCATCAAAGTTGTAGCACGGACGCACTCCGGTAAGCTCTTCTATGCGGTCGATGAGCTCCAGCAACGAAACCGTGTTCTTCTGCCCGCCTCCGATATTAAAGATCTGCCCCGCTGTTTTCTCGCGGTTCCGATAAGCAGCCTCGAAGGCACGCAGCAGATCGTCCACGTACAACACATCCCGCACCTGCCTCCCATCGCCATAGATCGTGAGCGGCTTGCCCGCCAGCGCGGAGTACAGAAAATGAGCAACCCAGCCTTGGTCTTCAGTTCCGAACTGACGTGGCCCTGCAATGCAGGACATACGGAAGACCACCGAATTCAGCCCATAGATGCGCGCGTAATCGCGCACATACTGGTCGGCTCCACCCTTGGAGCAGCCATAAGGTGAGTGGAAATCAAGCGGTTGTGACTCATCTGTTCCGCCTGGCGCAACCGGCACGTAGCGGTTGCCTTCCACGCGCACATCCGGATCTCCACAACTGCCATAAACCTTGTTCGTAGAGGTAAACAGCAGGTACGGATTACGCCCGTGCCATCGAGCCGCTTCCAGAATGTTGAAGGTGCCGCCGAGGTTTACCTCGAAATCAAGCCTGGGATCGGTCAGCGAGGTTGTGACTGCAACCTGCGCGGCGAAATTGTAGATCTCGCTTGCGCTTCTAAGCGCCCGTGATACTGTCGCAGCATCACGCACATCTCCGATTGTGATCTGCAATCGTCCGTTCGGACCGGCTATTTTCTGCAGATACTCCAGATTATGTCGTGAGCCCGGTCGCGAGAGGTTGTCGACCACATGCACCTTCGCTTCGGTTCTATTCAGCAGCCGCTCCGTCCAGTTTGAGCCGATAAACCCGGCTCCTCCAAAAATCACGATGGACCGGAACTCTGGCTTCATGATAAGCATTTCCCGTTAATCCCCTGTTCACCCGCTTACTCTCAAATCAGTCTCAGCGTGAATAGATGCGAGCATGCCTACATACGTTTACTTTTTAACTGTATTTACATCGGAACGGACACAAAGGGAGAATCGCTTATACTTGTATTTCTCGCGAGCCTACTTAACCCCCTCGGGACTAAGTGCATCGCATTCAGGAAAAAATTATGACCTTAGGTGCGGCGGCAGCCATGGTGACAGTTGATGATGTCAGAAGAGCCTATGCGAGAATCCGCGACTCCGTCTTCCACTCGCCATGCTCGCGCTCGGATACCTTCTCGCAGCTCTGCGGCAACCAGATTTTTCTTAAGCTGGAGAACCTCCAGATCACCGGAGCCTACAAAGAGCGCGGAGCCCTCAATAAGATTCTGGAACTTACGCCGGAAGAGCTGGGCCACGGATTGATTGCCGCTTCAGCCGGAAATCACGCGCAAGCGGTCTCCTACCATGCCACAAAGCGCGGAATCCCGGCGCAGATCGTCATGCCGCTCGCCACGGCTCTCAACAAGGTTATGGCCACTCGACGCTTCGGCGGAGAGGTCGTGCTGCACGGCGCGAACTACGATGAATCCTGTGACGAGGCCAAGCGCCGCGCCACCGAAATGAACCTCACCTTCATCCACGCTTTCGACGACGACGCTATCATCGCCGGGCAGGGCACGCTCGGAATTGAACTGTTAAGCCAGATCCCCGATGTCGATGTAGTCGTCGTGCCCATCGGAGGCGGAGGACTGATCGGCGGAATGGCCTGCGCGCTTAAGGAGATCAATCCACGCATTCAGGTGATCGGTGTGCAAACATCTCGCCTGCCTTCGATGAAGGCCGCTATTGATGCCGGACACCTGGTCACGCTGCCTATGGCGTCAACCCTGGCCGACGGCATCGCCGTGCGCCGCGCCGGCGAGCGCACCATGCCCATGGTGCAAAAATACGTGGACGAGATCGTCACCGTCGAAGAGGAAGAAATCGCCAGCGCAATTCTGCTTCTATTGGAGCGCGAAAAGACCGTCGCCGAGGGCGCGGGCGCTGCTACTGTCGCCGCCCTGGTTCACGACAAAATCCATTGCAAGGGCAAGCGCATCGCCGCCGTTATTAGTGGCGGCAATATAGATGTCAGCATCCTCTCGCGCATCATTGAGCGCGGACTGGCAAAAGATGGACGCCTCATTCGCCTCCGCATTTACCTGGAGGATTATCCCGGCGCTCTACACACTCTCACCGGAGTACTGGCCGAGCACCGTGCCAACATCGTCGAAACCACCTATGACCGCAAGTTCGGCGTGGATTTCGGCAACACGGCAATTGATCTGACTCTGGAAACAAGGGGCACTGAACACGTAAAAATTCTGCTCGAAGCCCTCGCCAAGTCCGGTTATCACTTCGAGCGCATCCGGTAGCCCGTTCCCTTTTGCGGAGTTCGCGAAGTGTTGCGTTGCCATAGGCGGAGTGAAGCGCCCCTCTGCAGCGCTATCCAACTTGCTTCAGTCTCATCTAAACTTCGGTGCGGCAGATTACGTACCTGTTCAAGGAGGCCCAATGAGTCACCTCATTCATCTCGCGTTCATAGCATTCGGCGCTACTCTCGTTTTCTCTTCTGCTGCGTCCGCGCAGGAAGCCTCGGCAAAACAGACGCATGGTATCGCTCTCAGCCACATTGATCGCTCTGTAAATCCCGGAGACGACTTCTATCGCTTTGCCAATGGCGAGTGGATCAAGAAGTCGGACATTCCAGCCGACCGTGGTTCCATCGGCGCCTTCACCGCCTTGGACGACACTGCCAACAAGCGTACAGCGGGCATCATCGAGGAAGCTGCGAAATCGCAAGCAAAGCCCGGAACCGGCGCGCGGAAAATAGCCGACCTCTACAACTCCTATATGAACGAGAAGGCAATCGAAGCCAAGGGCCTAGCGCCACTCCAACCGCATCTTAAGGCAATCGGCGCAATCAAGAACAAGAAGCAATTGGCGCACGCCCTCGGAGCAACTCTCCGAGCCGACGTCGATCCCCTGAACAACACCAACTTCCATACTTCAAACCTCTTCGGAATCTGGGTCGCTCCCGGCTTCCATGACTCGGCACACTACGGGGCATATCTGCTTCAGGGCGGCATCGTGCTCCCCGATCGCGAGTACTACCTCTCCTCCAGCGATCATATGCGGGATATCCGCGCCAAGTATCAGGCGCACATAGTCGCCATGTTGAAGCTCGCCGGATTCACCGAACCGGAAGAGCGCGCCGCACGCATTATGGAACTGGAGCACGCCATAGCCGAGAAGCATAGTTCTCTCGCAGACAACGAAGATGTGCACAAGGCAGACAACACGTGGAGTAAGACAGATTTCGTAATCAAGGCTCCCGGTCTCGATTGGAGCGAATACTTCCGCGCCGCCGGGCTCGACAAGCAGGCCAGCTTCATCGTCTGGCAGCCCGCCGCGTTCACCGGGGAAGCAGCCCTCGTTTCCTCCGTTTCGCTCGATACCTGGAAAGACTGGCTTGCCTTCCACCTGATAGAACAGTACGCCGGAGTTCTGCCCAAGGCCTTTGCCGAAGAGCGCTTCGCTTTCTTTGGCAAGACGCTTTCCGGCACTCCGCAGCAGCGCCCGCGCTGGCAGCGAGGAGTGCGTGTCGTCAACGGATTGCTAGGCGACGAGGTTGGCAAAATCTACGCGCAGCGATACTTTTCACCGGAGGCCAAGACACAGGCACAAGTCATGGTCGCCAATATCGTTGAAGCATTCCGAAAGCGAATCGAAGCGCTGACCTGGATGGCTCCCACAACCAAGGCTGAAGCCCAGGCCAAGCTCAACACGCTGTATGTAGGGGTGGGCTACCCAGAAACATGGCGCGACTACTCCGCGCTCAAAATCAAAGCTGATGATGTTTTCGGCAATCTCTGGCGAGGCGGTCTCTTCGAGTACCATCGCGAGGTGAAGCGCCTGGGAGCCTCGGTCGACAAGAAAGAATGGTCGATGATGCCGCAGACGGTGAATGCCGTCAACTTGCCATTGCAAAACGCGCTGAACTTCCCGGCCGCGATTCTCCAGCCGCCTTTCTTCGATCCACAGGCACCCGCGGCAGCCAATTATGGCGCCATCGGCTCAGTCATAGGACACGAGATCAGCCATGCCTTCGATACTGCGGGGAGCACATTCGACTCCACGGGTGCTCTGCGCAACTGGTGGACTAAGGACGATCTCGCACACTTTGACACGGCCACAAAGAAACTCGCTGCGCAGTACGATACTTACAAGCCGTTCCCAAATCTTTCCGTTAACGGCGAACAGACACTCGCCGAAAACATCGCCGACGTAGCGGGAATCTCCGCCGCTTACGACGGCTATCGCGCCTCGCTCGGCGGCAACCCCGCACCCGAGCAGGGTGGATTCACGGGCGACCAGCAGTACTTCATCGCCTTCGCCCAGAACTGGGCTAACAAAACTCGCGAAGCCACACTTCGGCGACAGGTGGCGACGGATTCCCATGCACCAGCGGAATTTCGCGCCGCAACCGTGCGCAACATCGATGCCTGGTACTCCGCCTTCCATGTTGAACCGGGAGAGAAACTCTATCTTGCGCCAGCCGAGCGGGTGCGCATCTGGTAAACAAAAAAAAGCCCTGTCATCCCGCCCGGTTTCAGAGGGAGTGCAGGGCACTTTTTGCTGCGTTTCGAGTAACATTCATTTATGGCACTAGTCTGGATGGTTGAATGCAAGATCTGCGCACAGCGCTTCCCCGTGCTCCCGCGCAAAGCCGTAAAGGGAAAGAGCACCGACTCACTTGTCCCGCATTCCGGGGCCGGACGCTTTGAATGCCCTCACTGTCACGAGCTTCAGGACTACTCGACCGACGACTTTATTCCCGGCGAAGGCCACATCGTGCCTTCGCCAAAGCCCGAATAAAACGGAGCGGCTACCGCTTGAGAACCGTGCAGACCGAGGCGCAAATCGCGCCGCCGACATTAAACGTCGCTGCCACCTTCGGATTCTTCATCTGCAAGCCTTCCGGCATCCGTCCCATGAGTTGATTGAAGCATGTACCCACCATGGCAACCCCCGTTGCTCCAATCGGATGCCCTTTGGCGATCAGTCCGCCTGAAAGGTTGATGCCGCACTCGCCATCGACTCTCGCCTTCCCTTCCACCCAGTACTTCGCACCCTCGCCAAACTTTGCTTTACCAAGCACCTCAGCGCCAATCGCGCCCATGACGGAGAAGCAGTCATGCACTTCGGCCACGTTCACGTCCTGCGCCGTGACTCCGGCCATTTCATAAGCGCGATTCATCGCACGGTAAGCCCCGGCCGGACGCAGAATGTCGCGCCCTTCCTTCATCAGCGGATCGGTGGCCTGCGCACAACCGGCGATCTCAACCGCATCGGCCCGACTTACACCCAGCCTCGCCAAACCTTCTTCCGTCGCCAGAATGAGCGCCGCATAGCCGTCCGAAATCTGCGAGCAGTCGTAGGTCTTGAGCGGCAGGCCATCGACGATGTAGCGGTTCCTGTCGCTAATGGTTATCACATCGTCGAGAGTGATCTTCACTTTGTTCATCTGGGCCAAGGGATTTTTGTTGCCGTTGGCATACTCTTCCACCGAAATCGTCGCCAGATCGGCTTCCGTTACCTTGTGGCGCTTGAGATAACATTCCATGATCTCGGCATACAGATGGGGAAAAACATATATTTTGCCCGGGCGCTCATCCGGATGCGAGTATTCTCCCAGCGCCTTGCCAACGAGTTTCCCATCCATTTTCCCCTCGGCGTCGCGCATCTTCTCATAGCCCATCGCAAAGCCAGTTTCTCCCCATCCGGCCTGCAGCTTCAGAATCGTGGAGAGAACGGCTTGCCCTCCGGAGGCACAGGCATTTTCCACGGTTTCAATGGGCTTGCTGGCCAGCCCCGGTACCGAAGCAGCAAGACCAGAAAGCAAACCCTGCTCGTTCAGAGAGATATTGCAGGCAGCTCCGACCGACCCCACATCGAGCAGCGAAGGATCAACGCCAATTTCCCTGCAGACGCCCTGAATTGAGTTATTCACAATTTGCGGGATGGTCATTCCGAGCAGTTTGCCGAACTTGGATTGGTGATAGGCAGCTATATAGACGGGTTTCATCTCGTTCTCCAGTAATTCTCCCCCTCTGCAAGATGCGTTCTGGTATGGCCAGGATTCCATTTGTTCCCTGCTTCTCTCATACACGGAAGAAGGCCGGAGAGAGTTATTCCCCGGCCCGCACACAAAATCTAGATTCTGAATGACGTTAAATGGAAATCAGCTCGCCTGATTTCACCGCAGCCAGTTTTTCCTCCAGCCATTTCATCCACTGCTCCATCCCATCGCCTTTGTTTGAGGTTTCAATAATCTCGATTCCCGGATGAACCATCCTCGCATTGCTCTTAGCCACTTCGGCATCGAAAGGAACGTATGGCAGCAAATCCACCTTGCTCAGAATCATCAGTTCGGATTTAACGAAGATTGATGGATATTTCAGCGGCTTGTCCTCGCCTTCGGTTACGCTCAGCATCACGATCTTGAAATGCTCGCCCAGATCGTAGCCAGTCGGACACACCAGGTTACCCACGTTTTCGATGATCAGTACGTCAATGTTCTCCAGCGGCCAGTCCGCCAAGTGACGCTCGATCATCTTCGCGTCCAGATGGCAGGTTCCTCCGGTAATGATCTGCTTTACCGGAAAGCCCCATTGCGCAAGCCGCCTGGCGTCGTTTTCCGTTTGCAGATCGCCGGTCAGCAGCGCTACGCGCTTGCTCTTGTCCATTCGCTCAAGGGTTTGCTCCAGCAAAGTTGTTTTGCCCGATCCCGGCGAGCTAACGATGTTGATCACTAGAATCTTGTGTGCGCGGAATTTCTCGCGCAGCTCAAGGGCAATCTTCTGATTTTCGTTCAACACCTTTTTTTCAACTACGATCTGGCTCATTCCTCTACCTCGACATAGGCGATCTCGAGCTCTTGCCCGGCAACAACTACGGTTTCCGTCTCGCCGCATTTGGGACAAGTGGTAGCCCAGTTCTCTGCCCTGAATTCTTCGCTGCACGCAGGGCACCGCTGCCGACGCGGAACCTGCTCAATCTCCAGCGCCAGCCGCTCCCAATGCGTGTCTTTCACAACAGCTTCAAAACCAAAACGCAGGCAGTCCACGTCTACGCCCGCCAGCTCGCCCACGCGTAACCCCACCTTCGAGAACACCGCGCCTTCGTGCTGCTTCTTCAGCTCATCAAGCTGGTCAAGGACGGAAGAAACGATGGATAGCTCGTGCAATTTAAACTCCTGAATCCACGGCTCCAGCTAGCGCCGTTACGCGAGGCAATGGCCTATATTCTGCGCTAGCTTGATTCTCGTCTTCAAATGAACATTCGGCTGTGACGGCTCTCACAGTGTCGCCGGGCCCTGCTCCCTGCGGTAAAATTTCTTATACAGGAGCACAAATGTCAGATCATAATCTGCCCGATCCCCAAAACCCTCAAGATTGGGCGCGGTACGTGGAAGATTTCCGTAAATCCGCGCACAACAGCGTGGAATGGATTGCGGAGTACCTCGGCAATATTCGCGACTATCCCGTACTCCCCACTCTGAAACCCGGCGAGCTCATCGATTCCCTTCCGGCGCACGCACCCGAACAGGGCGAGAGCTTTGAATCCATGCTGGAGGACTTCCGCAGCAAGATTGTTCCTGCGGTAACGCAGTGGAATCATCCCGGCTTCATGGCCTACTTCGGCACATCCGCATCCACCCCGGGAATTCTCGCCGAGTTGTTGATTGCTGCCATGAACACCAACGGCCTGCACTGGATGACTTCCCCCGCCGTGGTTGAGCTGGAACAGGTGGCCATGGGGTGGCTTCGCGAATGGCTTGGCCTTCCGCCCGAGTTTTTCGGCATCATTTACGACACGGCGTCCACCAGCACCATGCACGCACTCATCTGCGCCCGCGCCTTTTCCCAGCCCGATACCCGCGTCGAAGGCTATCGCGGCAACCTCGTCGTCTATACCTCCGAACAGGCACACTCCTCGGTCGAGAAGGGCGCCATGGCCGTCGGCATTGGCCAGAAGTTTGTACGCAAGGTTCCGACTGACGCACAATTCCGAATGAAGGCAAGCGCCCTGCGCACGCTCATCGAAACTGACCTGCGCGCGGGCCTCCAGCCTTGCTGCATCGTCGCCACCATCGGCACCACGTCTTCCACCAGCGTGGACCCGGTTGCGGAGTGCGCGAAACTGGCCGAAGAGTTCGGCATGTGGCTCCACGTTGATTGCGCTTACGCTGGGCCATGCGCGCTCCTACCCGAGTGTGCCGAGCACTTTGTTGGACTGGCAGGCGCCCACTCAGTCGTCACGAATCCGCATAAATGGCTGATGACCCAGGCGGACCTCAGCGCCTTCTACACGCGAAAGCCGGAAATTCTGCGCCAGGCGCTCTCGCTTGTACCCGAATACCTGCGCGCCAGCGAAAATCCGCGAGCCATTCACCTGATGGATTACGGAGTCCCGCTTGGCCATCGCTTCCGCGGCCTGAAGCTGTGGTTCATCCTGCGCTACTTCGGACGCGAAGGCATAATGGAATTTCTTCGACGCCATTGTCAGCTCGCGCAAGAATTTTCAAGCTGGGTCGATGCCGACGACCGTTTCGAGCGCATCGCGCCAGTTCCCTTCTCGACCGTTTGTTTCCGCCTGCGCGGCAGCGACGAGTTGAACAAAGCGGTGATCGAGAAAGTGAACGCAAGCAGAAGAATCTTCCTCTCACATACTGCGCTCAACGGTCAGTATGTGATCCGCCTCACCATCGGCAATATCGCCTCCAGTCTTGAGGACGTTAAGCTGGCATGGAAGCTGATTTTGGATGCGACCGAGGAAGTCGGAAAGAAAACGGCGGCGCAGAAAGCCTGAGATTCAGTGCCGGGTTCCCGGTTCTGCCTTGATGCTGGGAACCGCTTCTCTACTGGCCCCGATAGTCGCCAACGTATACGCAGCCCTGCTCAACATAGCGTCATGAAATCACGACTGAGAGCAGGGCTGCGCTTAACGTCTAGACGTCTAGCTGAGACGCCGACCTAATTGGACGGACATCCCGGGACGTTTGAATCGGCGACGGTGAAGGTGGCGGTCGCCACCAGTGTGGCTGAAGATGTCGTGTGCACGCCGCCAATCAGCTTTTTGTCGGCCATCGCAGTAATCGTTGTCGTTCCGCAGGCTGTGCCAGTGGGAGTAGCCAGACCGGTACTGCTGACAGTTGCGATCATCGGAACCGACGAGGTCCACGTCACTTGGCTGGAGATGTCCCGCGTTTCGGTCGGGTGAATGAAGTTACCGTAGGCAGTGTACTGAACGGGGATAACGGCTCCAACGGGGCCCACAGTGGCAGTTGCCGGAGTAACAGACATCGAGACAAGGGTTGTTGGGTGACCGCAGCCAAGTATGAACAACAGTAACCCTAGCGAAAAAATTGAAGACACCAATCCGGCCTTCTTCATATGCGCCACATTCTCCTTCACTGCCAAGAAAACAAGAAACTTCAGAAAAGTAAACTCAATGGTCGCCGAACAGGATCTCTGAATGTGCATTGCGTGTCAAGCAAAAACCCTATGAAAGTTTAGAACGCAACGCGCCACCGAACAGTACGCCCACCGCGCCGGACGAGCCGTACATGGCGGCTGGCTTTCTTGTCCCTAGGCTTGCTAAGGAATCAAGGATTGGTGGCCCATATCAGGCCCGCTGCTGGCCAGATGTGGGAGGCACGCTGATCTTTTCTTGGCCACGGTGGAACGGCAACCATTGTCATTCGAATGAGCTGACACGCGCCGCCGGGACGAGAACTCTATGAAATTGTCGGTAGAATGAGCACCCACATCTGCCAACGGAAGGCAGATATGGGCACCCGATCTGCGCTGCCGCTGACCACCTATGCCCAATACGTCCGATCCAGCGTTCGGTACTGGATTGCTTCCGCGATGTGTTTTACCTCCAACTGTTCGGCCCCTTCCAGGTCGGCGACAGTACGCGAGACTTTCAGGATGCGATCATGGGCGCGGGCGCTGAGTCCCTGTTGCGTCATTGCGCGTTCGAGTAATCGCTCGCAGTCCGGCGAAAGTTCGCAGAAGGTGCGAATCTGTCTTGAGCCCATCTGCGCATTGGCAAAGATCTTTTCTCCTGCCGAGCGAAAACGCTTCAACTGCCGTTCGCGCGCGCTCAATACGCGATCGCGGATCGCAGCCGATGGCTCCGCCTGTGCCTTCGAGCGCAGCTCCTTGTAATTCACCGCCGGGACATCGATGTGAATATCAATTCGGTCTAGCAAAGGCCCGCTGATTTTCGAGATATAGCGCTGGATCATGGGCGGAGTGCATCGGCATTCACGGGCACGGTCGTTGAAAAAGCCACAGGGACAGGGATTCATCGCCGCAGCCAACATGAAACGCGCCGGAAACGTCAGCGACATCGCGGCGCGCGCAATGGAAACCGTTCCGTCTTCGAGCGGCTGCCGCATTACCTCCAGCACATTGCGCGGAAACTCAGGCAGTTCATCGAGAAAGAGCACGCCGTTGTGCGCCAGGGAAACTTCTCCGGGACGCGGCACCGCGCCTCCGCCGATCAGTCCCGCATCGCTGATGGTGTGGTGCGGGGAGCGAAACGGACGCACGCCAACTAATCCGCCATCCGCGTCCAGCACTCCGGCAACGCTGTGAATCTTGGTTGTCTCAAGCGCTTCTTCAAAGGTTAGAGGCGGAAGGATGGTCGGCATTCTCCTGGTCAACATCGTCTTGCCTCCGCCAGGAGGCCCTATCATTAGAATATTGTGCCCGCCCGCGCAGGCTACCTCCATGGCGCGCTTGGCCGTGTGCTGGCCGCGCACATCCTTGAAGTCCACCGGAAAGTGCTCAACCTGGTCGAGCAATGCCTGGCTGTTCACCACCAGCGGCTCGGGGCCCACTCCGGTGTTGACGAGACGCACCACGTCGAGCAGGCTCTTCATCGGAAACACCCTGACGCCGTCGACCACCGCGGCTTCGCGAGCATTCTGCTCCGGCACCAGCAGATTCGGAATCTTACGCTTGCGCGCAGCAACGGCAATTGGCAGCGCACCCCGCACCGGACGCAGTCCACCGTCCAAGGAAAGCTCGCCCACAATCACGAACTCTCCCAGATCCTGCTTCTTCAGTCCGCCGTAGGCCCCCAGAATTCCAAGCGCCATCGGCAGATCGAAACCCGAGCCTTCTTTTTTCAAGTCCGCCGGGGCCAGGTTGATGGTGATGTGAGTAGGAGGAATGTCGTAGCCGCAATTTTTCAGAGCCGCTCGAATGCGCTCACGGCTCTCACGCACGGCAGTGTCGGGCAGGCCAACAGTGGTGAAGTGGTCCTCATTCATCTTGACGCCGGAGACATCCACTTCAACGTCGATCAGGTTCGCGTCGATGCCATATACGGCTGCGCTCAGGGTCTTGAAAAGCATAGGTATGCCGCCTTCGTGCAGGACGCAACCGCCCTGTTTGCAAATGGCTGATCCTTCGGAGATTCGTCTCTAATTCTAAGGTAGGTTCAGCCTGCGGCACCAACTCTCAATAGACTTGTTAACTGACGGCATTTCAGTAAGCGAACCCCGGCTACTTTACGGCTGATTTTCCGGGTGGCACATGGCCGGTTGCTGAATCGACTCTAAGCAGCATTCCACTGCCCCCTCGGATTTTGAGATTTCCTTCCTTGGAAGCGAGCACGATCTTGCCCATTGCCCCCGGTCCGCCGGATTGGGCGATCACTGCGTCATATCCGTAGATTCCACAAGCATCATGAGAGAACACCCAGAGTGCCTGAAGCCTGTTGCTCCCGCCGCGACACTTCTCGTCGATGCTCGGTGCAAGATGGGCCAGTACTCCCCAGTCGCCTGCGTAAACCGGAACGCCAACCACCTCATTTCCGCGGATGACTTTTTCGTCTTCGCGATATACCACGTCGCCGCCGATCTGTAACACGTTTTGCGCCCAGGGAGAACCGTCAAGATCCCCTGATGTTAGCCTGTCCGCGCCGCTCACTTTCAGTGGTGAAGCCAGGGCCCGCAAGTGGGTTGTTATACGTATTGCCTGTCCATCCTCAATCCGATTGAATCGGAGGGAGATCATAGCTGGTGTTTTCCCCGAAGCTGGCGAAACCTCAGCCACCTCGCCTACCACTCGCGTTCCGGCCTTTAGTTTATTGTGTTGATCGAGGGGCACATCCTGCGCGATTTTCGCGGTTAACATCTTTCCTGGTTTGCAACTCTTGGTGTCGATGGACGAGTCCAGCACAACCGGTATAACCGTTCCCAAAGGGATTGTCTGGGCGGTCATCGAGGCCAGAGCAAAAGCTGCGAACGCCAAAATAAGCTTTTTCATCTTCTTTCTCCTTCTGCCCGGTGCCGTCACAGTAAGTTTCCGTGTCGCTCAAAGGCTTACTGAGGCTCGATTTGGGGCATTCAGTTGGGTGAAGATGGCAGGGGAACAGCGGAGGTTTCAATCATGAGAGTTCGTTCCGGTTTTTGATAAATCGCCAAGGTGAAGAAGCACCTCTACTGTATTGCCGATCTTCGCAAACTTGAGCGAACTTTGCTAAACTTGCAATAGTTCCTCCGGACCAGAACGGGGCACAAACCGCTTCGTAAATCAAACTAGGGCATCTAAATTAGCAAGATGACCGGTCCTGTGGAATGGAGCCAGCAGGATGGCGGTGAGGTAATACGCAATGGCTACCATCGGCAAACGTGAGCAAGAAATTCTGACGGCCATCATTGAGACTTACATCTCCACGGGTGAACCGGTGGGCTCGCGCACGCTGGCACGGCGCAACCGTGAAGGACTGAGCGCGGCCACCATTCGAAACGTAATGGCAGATCTGGCCGAAGCTGGATTATTGGCCCAGCCGCATACTTCGGCCGGACGGATGCCGTCAATAGACGGATATCGCTATTATGCGGAGAAGCTCTCTGGCCAGGTAACCCTGAAACCCGATGACGAGCAGATCATCCAACGCTACTTTCATGGCGTGAGTGATGTTCAGGAGTTTATGGAGCGCACCTCGCACGTGCTCTCGCTCATTTCTTCGGGGGTTGGCGTTGCCGTGACTTCAGGGGGGCCTCGCAAGGCACTGGAGCATGTGCATTTCCAGAAACTCAGGGATTATCGGGTGCTGGCCGTCATGGTTACGCGAGGCGGCTTGGTCCGTGATCGCGTGCTGAGGCTGCAACATAACATGACGCAACCCGAGCTCGACCTGGCGGCGCGCTATATTAATGACAACTTTCGCGGCTGGGTGATTGAGGATGTGCGTCGCGAACTGGAACGCCGCATCGAACAGGAGCGCTCCGAGTACGACCAGCTGATGAATTCGGTGGCTCAGCTTTATCAGAGTGGCGCGCTGGCTGCGAACGAGGAAGCTGCCGAGGTCTTCGTCGAAGGCACGGCCAACCTGGTATCGAAAGAGAACAACACTGAGCGTCTGCGCCAGTTACTCAAGACGCTCGAAGAGAAAGCCCGTATTATCGAGTTGCTCTCTTCGTATGTCGATACGCGCCAGGAAGCGGTGCGCGTGATCATCGGCTTGGAAGAGGCAATGCCGGACCTGAGCAGCTTTGTGCTCATCGGGGCTCCTGCCCGCAGCGGCGAAGAAATTCTGGGACGTTTGGCGGTGATAGGTCCTACGCGGATGGACTATCAGCACACCATCAACGCTGTTTCCTATATTGCGCAATTGTTCGACAAGCTACTAAACGATTCGGAATAAGTAAAGATCATGAGAAACGAAGAGAATCAAAACACTCCTGTTGACGTGGAGCACGAACTTTCGGAAGGCACCGCAAACGGCGACACCGTCAGCGCGCAGCCTTCGGAGATTGAAAAACTGAAGTCCGAGAACGCACTTTATCTCGATCGCTTGGCACGGTTGCAGGCGGAGTTTGATAATTTCCGCAAACGCAATCTACGCGAGCAGCAGGACTTCCGTGATTACGCACTAACCGATACGCTGAAGCAACTGCTTCCGATTCTGGACAGTCTGGATCGCGCAATAAAGGCTGAAGGCGTTTCGAGCGAAGATTTGCGCTCAGGCATCGAGTTGATCGATCGCCAGTTCCACGACGTTCTTACGCGTCTGGGCGTGGAGCCGATCGTAGCGGAAGGACAGCCTTTCGATCCGAACCTGCACCAGGCTATCCAGATGGTGGAGACAGACGAGGTGCCGGATCATCAGGTCATTGACGAGTTGCAACGCGGCTACCGCCTTCGCGACCGCGTGCTGCGCGCCTCAATGGTTCGCGTAGCTCAGAATCCGAATAAATAACTGGACCGGCGCGGTATGCGCCACGGAGGACGACCGCCTTTGGCGGTGTTTTGAAAACTGGCTACTAACGTCAAACGCGATTACTACGAAATCCTTGGACTCTCCCGTACGGCGGCAGAATCCGAAATTAAGAGCGCCTATCGAAAGATGGCGCTGCAATATCACCCCGACCGCAACCCCGGCGACAAAGACTCCGAGGAACGATTTAAGGAATGTAGCGAAGCTTACTCGGTGCTGAGCGATCAGCAGAAGCGCGCTGCATATGATCGCTTCGGTCATGACGCTTTCACCAATGGAGGCGGCGGGCAGAACCCGTTCCAGCACATAGACATAAACGACATCTTCGGGGAGATGTTCGGCTTTGGCGATATTTTCGGAGGTGGCGGCCGACGGGGCGGAAGACGCACGCGCGCGCAGCGCGGCGATGACATCCGGGAGGATCTCTCCATCACATTCGAAAACGCTGCGTTTGGCGTCGAGAGGGAAGTCACCATACGACGCCACGAGGTTTGCGAGTCCTGCAAAGGCACCGGTGCAGCGGAAGGAAAAGCACCCAGCCAGTGCCGACAGTGCAATGGCCATGGCCAGGTGCGTTATCAGCAAGCGTTCATCAGCGTAGCGCGCACCTGCCCGGTTTGTCAGGGCACGGGAACGATGATCGAAGATCCATGCACCACGTGCAAAGGTCATCGCGTTGTGACTAAATCCCACACGATGCAGGTGAAAGTACCACCGGGCGTGGAGGATGGAACCCGCATTCTTTACTCAGGACACGGCGATGCCGGACTCGACGGTGGCCCGGCAGGCGATGTGTACGTTGTGCTGCATGTGGCAGAACATCCGTTCTTCGAACGCGACGGCAAGGACCTGCATTGTGCTATCCCCATATCATTCACTCAGGCTGCTCTTGGCGCGACACTGAAAATTCCAACGCTGGAAGGCGAGACGACGCTGGATGTTCCCGCAGGGACACAGACCGGAACGAGCTTCCGGGTGCGCAAACAAGGCATGCCCATTCTTAATGGCAATGGACGCGGTGACCTTTTCGTGCAGGTGAACGTTTCCACTCCGACTAAGCTTACGAAGCAGCAACGCGAATTGATTGAGAAACTGGCGGAGACACTGGGACAGGAAAACCTTCCGGAAAAGCACAGCCTGCTAAACAAAGTGAAGGAAATCTTCAGCTAAGGGTCACGAGCTAACTGAGAAGCGCGGAACAAATTCCGCGCTTTTTCTTTTTGCTGGCTGCTCCGTCAATAATCACCAAATCCAGCAACTCCGTTTCAGAACGTTTTCTCAGCGATCTTCTTTGCCCGACATGAAGCATTCCTTTTTGAAAGCTGAGCCAGCTTGCTTTAGGCTGGAGGAATGACACGCCGACGATGGATTGCCGACGAATTCTCCAATGACCACGCTTCCCTGCTGGGACAAAACGCTGCGCACCTGGCAAGAGTGCTGCGGGCGCGGGTCGGTCAGGAGTTCGACATTGTCTGCGGTGAAACGGTGCGAGTGGGCTCCATTGCATCTGTATCCGACGAGCGCGTGGAGTTTTCCCTGGGCGAAGCGGTCTCCGAAGCGAGCGAGCGCGAGATAGTTCTGGTGGCGGCAATCTACAAATTCGACCGGATGGAGTGGGCGATTGAAAAGTGCACGGAATTGGGAGTCACACGGATCATTCCGGTAATCGCACGGCGAACAGATTCGCATCTGGCAACGGCAGCGGCCAAACGCGTGGAACGCTGGCGACGCATTGTTCACGAGGCAGCGCAGCAATCGCGACGGCTTCGCTCCCCGCAAATTGACGAAGCGGTGAAGCTGAAATCTGCGCTTATGTTGGACGCTCCGACGCGCCTGCTCCTGAATGAAAACGAGCGAAGCGAAAATCTCTGCGAGGCGCTGACCGAAGCGTCGGCACCAATCGCCATTGCGGTCGGTCCCGAAGGTGGGTGGACGGAGGAAGAGTTAACACAGTTTGCCGGAGCCGGCTGGCGCAGCATCACTTTGGGCTCGCAAATTTTGAGGGCGGAAACTGCAGCAATTGCCGCACTGGCAGTTGTGTCGGCGATTTTGGACTGATAGGTTTTACCAGCATAAACACTGAAGGGAGCGCTTGGGCGCTCCCTTCTCATGTAGCCTTTTACCGTTGGGATCTTACTTTTTCTTCGCGACTTTCTTGACGTCTTTCTTGTCGGCCTTCTTCGCTGCCTTCTTGGTTGCCATGACTATTCTCCCTTGTGAACAATCTTGGATTCTAATTACAACTCGAACGTTGCAATTGTTAGTTGTATAAGTTGATTAGAAAACCATGTCAAGAAAAAAACGAAACAAAATCGTATTACTCACTCACTCAGTATCGACTCACTCACGTCTCGAAATTCGCAACACTCGCAACGTCTAACGCAACGTTCTCAGCAGCAATCCTGTGATCGTATCCTGAATCGTGTGAGCCATCATTGCCGGTCGCAGACTCTTTCGGAGCAGACTCATCGCACCAAAGGCGAGGCCCAGGATGGAGACCAGCACCATGCGCTGCGCACCTTCATACCCGTGGCCGAGGCCGAACAGAATGCTGACGGCGACCAGAGCTATCCACCGGTTGCGCAGCAATCGCGTAAACTGCTTTTGAAGGTATCCACGGAAGAGCACCTCCTCGCAGAAGCCCGCCGTGGCGCTGAGGCAAATCCATAAGAACACTTCAGCCGCGCTCTGCGGCGCGAGAAAACCGATCCTCCTACGGACTTCGCCGATACTGCCGGCGTGGTTCATACCCATGGCAACGGCGGCCATGGCAATCACCATGAGAGCACCGATCCAGACACCGGTTGCGAGCAGAACGTCCTGAAAGAAATCTTCAACGCTATTCCAGCGGCCGCCAATCAGCTCGCGCAGACTAAGTCCGGCACGGCGAAGTCCCCACCAGATGTATCCGGTAAAGAGCCACTCGTAAACAATGGTCGCCAAGTAAAGGCGCGTCGGAGGATGACCTGCGCCCGCGACATGACCACCCTTTAGGTTCGGAATGCTGAGCAAGGCGAGCACCAGCACGAGCACGCCGGTGTGCCAGTAAGGGATGGAGCGCTGATTTTCCGCCAGTGTCTCTTCCAGCGCGCTATCGGGCGTGGTGCTCTCCATGCTTCTCCTTGCGCAATTGAGCAGGAATTAATCGATGCTGAGGACGGTTCCGCTTCCGCCTCTGCTGTTCAACTCGTCGATACGCGCCAGTACTTTGCGCGCGAAGGCGAACAAGCTTTTGGCATTGTTAGCGTTCTCACCAGCAAGGACAACAGGCTGACCGGAATCGCCTCCCGAGCAGATCGTCGGATCGAGTTCGATGCGTCCGAGAAATGGCACGCCGAACTGCTTTGCCGTGCGATCGCCGCCGCCGGTGGAGAAGATGTCGATCTCGTGGTTGCAGTGAGGACAGATGAAATAACTCATGTTCTCGGCAATACCCAGAATTTCGACGCGAACCTGGTTGAACATCTCGATGGCCTTACGCGCATCCTGCAAGGAAACGTCGGAAGGAGTGGTGACGACGATGGCTCCAGTCAGGGGCACCGTCTGGCTCAGAGAAATGACCACGTCGCCGGTGCCGGGAGGCAAATCGATGATCAGGAAGTCGAGTTCTCCCCACGCCACTTGTCCCAAGAACTGTTTGATCACGTTATGCAGCATCGGGCCACGCCATACCAGCGGCTTGTCACCAGGACTCAGATAACCTATTGATATGACCCGAATACCGAAACGCTCGATCGGAACAATTCGGTTGCCTTCAGTCAGCTTAGGCTCGCCGCTCGCCCCCAGCATTAGGGGCACGTTTGGCCCATAAATATCTGCGTCCAGCAATCCAACCTTAAAGCCAAGGCCCGCAAGAGCGAGCGCGAGATTCACCGTCAGCGTAGTTTTGCCGACCCCTCCCTTGCCGGAACCGACTGCAATTATTGAGTTGACACCGGGAATCGGCTGCGGCGCCGGGGGCTGCGAACCACGTGAATGTTCAGGCTTGTGCAATGGTATCTTCCTCCAAGGTAATTCGTTGATTATACGGGAATCCCAAAGCGCTAATCTTCACTTCGAAATTGCCTGCAATGCAAGACGATGCCGCGCAAGGCGTGCTCATTGTTTCGACAGCAGCTCCGGGCTTTTTGATGCCACTCATCACCGGAGCGCGCTGCGCATCGCAGCCGGGTGCCCGGGCGCGCATCCGGTGGCAAAACTCTGGATTGGGCTGACGGTACGCAACGCACAGCCTGAGATACCCAAGAAGTGGTTGCAGCGTGCACGCAAAATCGGCGAGGGACTTTAAACGTTCACACCAAAATGCAATGCGCCCGGCCGGAGCCGAGCACATCGCAAGGTCGATTCACAATTTCTTACAGACTGCTCATGTTGGCGAGGAAGTCGCCGTTGGCTCGCGTCTTGCTCAGCTTGTCGATGAGCAACTCCATTGCTTCGACGGGAGAAAGCGGATTGAGAACGCGACGCAGCACCCAGATGCGCTGCAGGTCCTCTTTGGCCTGAAGCAGCTCTTCCTTGCGGGTGCCGGAGCGTTGAATGTCAATGGCCGGAAAGACTCGCTTATCGCTGAGTTTGCGGTCGAGAATGACTTCCATGTTGCCGGTGCCCTTGAACTCTTCGAAGATCACGTCATCCATTCGGCTGCCGGTCTCAATCAGTGCCGTGGCAATGATTGTGAGCGAACCACCCTCTTCAATGTTGCGGGCGGCGCCGAAGAAGCGCTTCGGGCGCTGCAATGCGTTGGAATCGACGCCGCCAGAGAGGACCTTGCCGGAGGGCGGAACGATAGTGTTGTAGGCGCGCGCCAGACGGGTAATCGAATCCAACAGGATGACGACATCGCGCTTGTGCTCCACCAGGCGCTTGGCCTTTTCGATCACCATTTCGGCAACCTGCACGTGGCGTGCGGCGGGTTCATCGAAGGTTGAGCTGATGACTTCTCCCTTGACCGAACGCTGCATGTCCGTGACTTCTTCCGGACGTTCATCGATGAGCAGGACGATTAGAACGACCTCGGGATGGTTGGACGTGACAGAGTTGGCGATGTTCTGCAACAGCATCGTCTTGCCGGTACGGGGCGGAGCGACGATAAGACCACGCTGCCCCTTGCCGATAGGAATCAGCATGTCCATTACGCGCGCGCTCATGTTATCGCGCACGGTTTCGAGTTTGAGACGCTCCTGCGGATAAAGCGGGGTCAGATTATCGAAAAGAATTTTGTTGCGGGCCTCGTCGGGCGATTCGAAGTTAACGGCCTCGACCTTGACCAGCGCAAAGTATTTTTCTCCCTCATGGGGAGGACGCACCTGGCCGCTGACTGTATCACCGGTTTTCAGGTCAAATTTACGAATCTGCGAGGGCGAAACGTAAATGTCGTCGGGGCCGGGAAGGTAGTTGTAGTCCGGGGAGCGGAGAAAACCGTAGCCGTCTGGAAGGATCTCCAAAACGCCTTCGGCAAAGATGTGGCCCTCTTTTTCGCTCTGGGCCTGCAGGATCTTGAAGATAAGGTCCTGTTTGCGCAGGCCGCTCGCACCGGGGAGGTCGAGTTCGCGAGCGATCTTTGTCAGCTCGGTGATGTTTCTTTCTTTTAGTTCAGCGATCGTCATGTTCACCTACGGAACGTTCTATTCGAGAGGAAGGATTCAGGTGCGCCGCCAAGCGCCGGGAATGTGGTTGCGGTTAATCCTGCTTGGCTAACGGACAACCATGTTGGATGGGAACCCGGCCTAAAGCCTCGATGGCCGGATGATTCATGGCTATTATTGAATACTACCTTTTTACTTGATTCAAGTTTAAAGCTGATTCCTTGCAGGCGCCGCAAATGCGGCACACCGCAAGGCAAGTAATTCTAAACTTCTCAGCCGCCTAAGCCGCCCGACGCTGGGCGTCACTTGCATTCACCGGATCGGCCATTACGTTGGCGCGCTCATTTTCGGAGATGCGGTTCAGAACATCATTTGTCGTGTCCTGAATGCGGGTATTCGGTTTATGAAACTTACGAGTTGCTTTGGAGGCAATCTGGCAGAGCATATAACGATTTTGCAATGTATGTAAAGCCTCAAAGACTTTATCTGAACGCATTAAAATTCTCCTTTTGCTTTAACCTCAGCGGTGTTCAAACCGAAGGCCGGCGTGACCGGTCGTCATACCTGAGCACGATTGGAATCGACTGCTCTAATGTCCGAATTTTGGTCTGCTGATCCTCTACGGCTTTGCTCTAAATCTCTAGATGCGACAGATCGCTGCCGAGTCTCTAAAAGCCGTCAATGCTTTTGCTTGGAGGGTCCTGCCATCGCTCCTGCGATCCCGGACCTTAGATGAATAGCTCAGCCACTGTGACATTCGGTTACCCGCTCACATCCTGTACATTAAAACTTTGTCGCATTAAGGTCAACATTCTTTTTTGCGAAGTTAAACTGTTGATTCTTCTGTTTTTTCTACAAGACAGTCCGTTTCTGAGCATCTTCAGCGCGATTCAGATTGCACGAACTCTGAGGCATCAGACTTCGCGAACGTAATCCCGCTCTTGCACAGCAAACCTCCACTGAACACGGTTTTGCGCGATTTCCTGAAGACCGGAAGAGAAGGCGGCACCACACCGGCAGGAAGCCTGTATCGCTGCAGGAACCAGCGCCTGAGGAGTAGCACCGCCTTCACTTTAGAATGCTAGTTGCGAGCGTGCGAGGGATCGGCAACGCGCGCCGAATTCACATCGAGATGCAATTTCAAATCTGCACCTGCGTTCGGCGGATAACAGTTGCCGTCGGGCTTATAGCCTTCTTTGCACCCGGAGGCAAATTGCGGACGCAGAGGCGATTGCGCGAACTGCCAGATCTCCGCAAAGGGTGCTCCACTGGCCTCTGGCCGGGGAGGTTGCTTCGGAAAGACACATCCGGGAGAGGGCGGGCAAGCGTCATTGGCTACCCAAAAGACAAGATCGCCGCCGCCGGGGGAACCATGCAGATCACGTGCCGTGCTGATGAAGCCTCCTCCTTGCTCGGCAATTTCAATACCCGAGCAATAGACTCCGGGGCGGAAACCGGCTCGCCTCACCGCATCAGCCCAGGCGAAAACGTATTGCTTCTGCTCGTACAGCATGCGCCCGCCTTCTTCCTGGTCCAGAAAGATCACGGTTCCACGGTGGAAACCTTCGGCCTTCGCCGCCCGCGCAGCGGCATCGCCATCCGATGAGCCAGGGTTTGGCGCACCTTTCAGCTGCGCGTAGCTGCGTCCGTTGAACAACACGAGAAAACCAAAACCCGCACGCTGCACGGCCTCGCGCTTGCCGTGCCAACTGTTGGCGGTAGCTCCAGGCGGATTGTTCAGCCAGTAGCCCGTGAAGGCAAAGGTTTGGCGCAAAGCTCGCAGGTTCTCATCGCCGGGATACTCGTTACGGTCGAACCCGAGATAGGTTACAGGGCGGCGGGAGTTGCGGTGGGCACGGGCAGTGATGAACGTAACCACAAGCGCCAGTGCCAGAATAGCGACAATCTTTTTCATGTAGACAGTTTAGGGTATCCGGGGCGCGCATTCAGCTCACGAACGCGAACCGCCGGAACCATCAAACGTTGTCATAAGAGCTACAAATTACAACCGATTTGGTTTCAGAACGGCATTCAAGTGTTGCACGGCGGTTCGGTCGGCAATCCGCAGCAGGGTCTTTACTACATGTTCCGGCTGCGATGATAAATCACTTGGTGAGCATGCCGATTCTCCCAGAAGGCAATTGACCGCATCCACTAATCCGCGCTGGAACGGAGTATCCAGAATGGTGCACCCATTGCGGCGAGTTTGGACAATCATGGCTTGCGATGCATTGGCGGGAACATAGGCTTTCGCAACACTGTCCAGCATCGGAATGTCCATCTCCGAATCGCCAATGGCAGCGGTTGCCCCCCTCGGAACCGAGAAGTGCTCCATCACCCACTCGGTTGAAGAACCCTTTCCCGCACTGACGGGAAATATGTATGTGTCAACCGGACTGGAAAAAGACGTGAGTTGCGGAAAATCTCGTAGCGCCTCGGTCACAAGAGCCTGCGGCAAGCAGACGGCCTTACCGTTTTGTAAGCGGTAGGCCCGAATCGCAAATTCGTAGGTCGGGTCCAGAAAAATGTCCTCAGCAGCACTCAATTGCGCTCTGAGGCAAGCCAACCGTTCGCGGCTATCTTCGTCGATCAGGACCGTTTCGCGCTTATTGATGCCGTCGACGAAGACACAACCGTACTCTGCAATGCCTCCGGAGAGAGCGTAGGAAGAGCAATATTTGCGTACGTGAGCTGCTGGTCTGCCCGTGTTGAGCACGACGGAATATCCTTGCCGATTGAGAGACTCAAGTGCGGCAAAGCCGCTAGCTGTTGCGTGCGGAAAGAACAAGTAGGAACGGTCGAATACTCCATCGAGGTCCATGAAAAACAAACGGTCTGACCAATGCGTGGGCCTGGATTGGACGAATTCCGAGGAGCAAAAATCGCTTAAGCTGCAAAAAAGGAAGTTGTGCGCCCGAATATGGCCGGCTTCCAACTGCTTGCGCGATTCAAGGGAAAGAGCGCGAGGTGAATGAAAGCTCGCGTATTCTTTAGCCAGCTGACCAGAGATTATTGTGTGGAGCACGAAACGTTTGCGAACGTTCACATCTCCGGTCAACCCGATGTATTCGTCCAGCAGGCGAGCCTGTGCTTCCGGCGACAGGTTAAGTTGCAGAGTAGCCAGCGCCAGGTCGTACGCCGCGTCGACAATATTGGGCGAAGGGTTCCCGAACCCGTGATGTTCATAGTCGACTTTCAGCAGCTTTTTCCCATCGCTCAGCCATTCCTCCGCATTGAGTTTGCCGTCTATGAATGTGGGTTGAGGGGTGGCAAACGCCGTCAGTGCGGGCCAGAGTGCGTTCATCTTCAGCAGCCGCAGATATGGCGGGTACACGCCGCGCAGAACCTTGGCCGCCGTGTACCACCCCCCTGCTTTGAAAGCAGGCTGATCGGTCGACGGGTGCTCGGCGAGGGGAAGCAACTTCACGCGTGCGGCAATGTAAGCAGCTACTCTGGATGAAAAGGCATTGCTATCAATTTCAGATCCGCCCGGCGGCGGTTCTATCCACTCGCTAAATAACAGGCCATCTCGCAAACCTAAAACCCTGGGAACAAACTCCTGTAATCGAGTTCCGGACAGGAAAGCATGGTATCCCAGCCATCCCCAGCCAACGCCCTTTACCAGAACCTTGCGGACGTTATCACCTGTTTCAGGTGTTTTGAAAGCGTAAACACGTTTTATATGAACCTGGAAATCATCCTGTAAGTGTGATTCGAGCCGCTGGTTGATTGCCGTTGTTTGTTGGTCGTCGACGAACTGAAGATTGGCGCGAAGGGCGCGGGATAAAAACTGTTCCAGCAGCGGCTTCAGTGTATGACCGGCGAGCAAACGGTGGGCGTAGGTTTCCTGGGGTGAAATCGTAACGAGCTCGACGTCGGCATAGCCTCCCGTAAGTACCTGCGGGCTTCTTTGCGCCTCGTGGCCGGGCACCACCACAGTGATGTTCCGGTGTTCCACACCATAGTCACCGAGCAGATCGATCATGAGACGAATGGTTTCGCCTGTGTCCGGGTAGTCATCCACGACCAAAACTCTCGCTGCCCGTTTAGCAGTTTTGCGGAGAAATTTCCTCTCCCACCAACTCACGCCGCCTTTCGGGCGGATAGATATCCATGCTGAATTCCATCCGTCCCGCTGCAACCTCGTGCGCATCAACGCCGCAAAATAGGCTCCCGCAGTTCGCGCCCCAATGATGGCCAGCGTGCCATCACAAACTGGATGAGAGCGTGCGAACGCAGCAGCCAGCGCCAGAACGTCATAGTGCGTCAGATCCTGCGCACGGAAGCCGGAAGGCAGTTGCATTCGCATCGTAAGCAGTTTCTTCGGTAGGGCACGGCCTGCCAACTGGCGGCTGAGAGCAGCCAGGCGGGCTACTTTCGGACTGTTTGGCTCGTCTTCGTTCAGAAGGATTTCACAGGAAAGTTCGACACATTGCTTCCAATCTTCGCTCCAGTGATAAACGGCGGAATCGAACAGGAGACTGCGCAGGCGGAAGCTGCTCGTCGAGACCTTGCCAAGGACCTTTATCGCGAATCGTGCACGACGAAATTGAGATGCCAGCTTCGCAAAGGATGGGAGAGACGGCGCAAGGTAATCCGAGACCGTGCAGTTTATCGCACAAGTCAGAAGGAAGAGGTTGGTACGCGATTCCTTCCGCTGCCAGTCGCTCGTCAGGCGAGGAAACCATGCCAGCTCGTCTTCGAGCCGCACAAACAGTTGGCTCATCGATTGAAAGGGGTTAAGGCACCAAGCGTAGCGCTCGTAAAAACGGCGCTCGGATTCGATCGTGTCCACAGCTTTGGAAGTTGCCGCGCTCACAGTCCCAGTATCCTTTCTTCAGGCATGGAACCTTCAGACATGGAATCTTTAAAAACAGCTACTCACATAGGACGAAGAAAATCGAGCGCGGGATGCTTGAGCTCTGTTTAAGCCAGCTCCTTTCACAGAAGCGTCTTCATTCTGGATTTGAAATAGCCGGAAAATGATTTTCGACACAGCAAGGTTGGTCTTGCAGAGCAGTTCAGAGCTCGGATGCGTAATATTTCTGTCACAACCCGCTCGGCATCCCCAAAGAGAGCGCCGCTGCATTGTACCGGGGCTTCGCTCGATTTAGACTTCAACACATTGCCACATTGCAACTTGGTTGAATCGCCGATTCAGAGGAGACACTTTTGCTGTACCTCCACGCCCTAGGACATTTTCATCCCGAAACAGTTCTCGACAATCATTTTCTGTCCTCCCTTGATATTGGGGTGGATGTGAAATGGATCGAGGATCGGGTCGGCATTATCGAACGACGCACCACGCTGCCATTGGATTATTTGCGCAAGACGTACAACAGGGATCCCCGTGCTGGAGCCGAAGCGGCCCACACGACGCCCACACAAATGTCGGCGCGGGCTGCGGAAATGGCGTTGCGGCGTGCTGGAATTGAGGCTTGTCAACTGGGAATGGTTGTCTCTGGCGGATGCTCGCCTGAGATGCAGATTCCCGCTGACGCGAGCCGTGTTGCCAACGCGCTCGGTATTGACGCTCCATGTCCGTGCTTCGACCTGCAATCGGCGTGCTCAAGCTTTGCGTCGCAGATCCACTTCCTGAACCAGATGCGGCCGGAAGCGCTGCCCGATTACGTTCTGGTGGTGAACAGCGAAATATTTACCCACAGCATCGATTACAGTGACCGGCGACAAGCCATCCTGTTTGGCGACGGCGCCAGTGCTGCCATAGTTTCCTCGCGCATCCCTTCGTCATCGGTGATTTCGGAAACCAGTTTCTACTCCAACCCGACGGGGCAGCACCAAATTACGATTCCAACGGGTGGGCACTTTGCACAGGAAGGGCATGCCGTACAGGCCTTCGCAATTCGTACCACCACCGAACTTGTGAAGCAGTTACAAGCCTCCGTCCCTGCGAGCGAGAATCGTCGCCAAGTCTTCATTGGACACCAGGCAAACCTGCGTATGCTTGAGAACGTCTGCAGACGCACCGATATTGCATTGAAAGATCACTACGCCAACCTCGAGTATTTTGGAAACTGCGGCGCGGCGGGAGCCCCCACCGTGCTGTCGCAGAATTGGGACGAGTTGCGCAACTGCATCGTCCATCTGGTGGTCGTGGGTTCTGGGTTGGCATGGGGCGGAATGCGTATTACACGCGATTGACCAATGCCGGTGCGACACGGCACTGAACTCATAACAAAAAAGTCCCATCGGCATCAACCGTGGGACTTCCTTCAGCTAAAACTCGGCTAACGAGTCAACGGTTCACCAACCGGGGTTGTGGGCAGCTCCTGCGCTTCTTTGCGCAATTCCTCAAAGAGAACCGTGCTTAGATAGCGTTCGCCAAAACTCGGAATGATCGCCACAATCAGTTTGCCAGCATTTTCCGGACGCTTTGCCACCTGCAGAGCCGCATAAACAGCCGCTCCGGCAGAGATTCCGACCAGAAGACCTTCCTCCTGCGGCAAACGGCGCGCATACTCCAGCGCCTGCTCGTTGGAGACCTGAATCACTTCGTCAAGCAAGTTCGTGTCCAGCACGCTGGGCACAAATCCTGCGCCAATCCCCTGAATCTTGTGCGGACCAGGCTTGCCGCCCGAGAGCACCGCGCTGTCCGTCGGCTCCACTGCAATCGCTTTGAATTCCGGCTTCTTCGGCTTGATGTAGCGGCTGATTCCGGTGAGCGTGCCTCCGGTGCCTACGCCGGAAATCAGGATATCCACCTCGCCATCGGTGTCGTTCCAAATCTCTGGTCCTGTAGTCTCGAAATGGATCTGCGGATTCGCTGGGTTGTCGAATTGCTGCGGGATGAAACCGTCGGGAATACTGGCCAGAATTTCTTCGGCCTTGGCAATTGCGCCTTTCATACCGCTGGCACCGGGGGTGAGCACGATCTTGGCTCCGAATGCCAGAAGGAGTACGCGCCTTTCCAGGCTCATCGTATCCGGCATCACGATGATCACTTCGTATCCTTTGACTGCCGCAGCGAAAGCCAGCGCGATCCCCGTGTTTCCGCTGGTGGGCTCGATGAGCACGGTCTTTCCAGGCGTAATCTTTCCTTCGCGTTCGGCGGCCTCAATCAGCGCAATGCCAATGCGGTCTTTGACGCTCGCCAGCGGATTTTGGCTCTCCAGTTTTACCGCCACTCGCGCAACAACTCCCTGGGTAATTTTGTTCAGGTAGAGCAGCGGCGTATTTCCAATCAGCTCAGTGATGGTATTTGCAATTTTCATTTGATCTCCTCTGGCCCGCGACCCGCGAACCGCTAGTGTTCACTTCCCTGGAACCGGCTCTGAATCGTGCCACGCGCCAGGAGATTCATTTGAGAGCCATGATTCATCGGATGCGCCATGACTACGTTTCATTAAAACTAAAAAACCCACCGGCCTGAATCACTGGCGGTGGGTTCGTGAATTCTTTAAAAAGGCTTCTATTTCACGATCGCATTATCGCCAGACGGCCTCTTGTCGCAACAACAACAGGGAGAAACGCGACAGGTCAGGCTGCGGGTGATCATGATGAAATCGTTTATAGTCCCTTCTTTCCCTTGGAGTCAAATGCAACAAGTAGCATTGCCGCATCTTCAAAACTGTCTTCGAAGCGGTATTGGGCTACGCCGCTCTCAGGATTCCTTTGTAACGCGGCACGAATTCACGCTCAACGAACGTCTCGTAGGAGGTTGGCGTCATGTTGCGAGCGCTACGCGGTTCCAGGGCCTTCATGTGGCCGGAGTTCATTGCCTTGGCCATTTCGAGCATCTGCTCTACCAGATCGGGCGACATTCCCATTTCCCGCATCGCATCGCTGACCTGATCATCGGGAGCATGATCGTATTTGAGATCCGGTTTTCCAATCACCTTACCGATGATGCTGACGGCTTCGCTCATTGATAGGTCCCGCGGGCCCTGCAACTCTAAAGTTACATGCGAATTGAAATCGAGCTTGAGCAGGTGTTCCGCCGCGGCAGCTCCGATGTCGGCCGTCGCGATCATTGGGATTTTCAACTCAGGCAGCAGCGGACCAGAGCAAACGCCAAGCGCGTCAATTATTCCCGCCTGAATCAGCGTGTTCTCCATGAAGTATCCGGCGCGCAAATGGAGCACGTTGAGCCCGGGAATTCTCTCCAGTCGCTGCTCCATTCTGTGGAGTCCTGTTACCGGCCCGGTTCCCTCCTCCTTATCCGCGCCAATGCTGCTTAACGAGACAACATGCTTCACATTGGAGCGCTCAAGAGCCGAAGCAATAGCCTCGGCAACCTGATGCTGATGCTCGCGAAAATCGTGAGCCGATGGGTTGGGAGGAATCATGACGTACACTCCCTCGGCACCTGCAAACGCTTCAGCAAGCGCATCTTTGTCGGTCAGGTCTGCTACAAACGGTTCGCCGCCCTTCTGCACGAAGGGTTGCAGCCGCTGTTCGGTTCTGCCAATTCCACGCACCTTCTTGCCCAATGCCAGTAATTGCTTCGCAACCACGCTTCCCGTGTTCCCGGTGACACCTGCAACAACGTACATAAAAGCTCCAAATACTGGATTCGCCGAGTTTAGATGCGCAGGAGTTGTCGAGAGCTACGGCTATCGAGTCTAACCGTCGTGAAACACGACCTCAGTAACTAGGAGAAACCCTGAATCACTGTTGAAGGAAAAGTGAAGGAGTGCCGAAACTTTTTCCTGCCCGGGTGTTTTAAACATTACAGAGCGGCGAGGTCTGGAACATGATGAAGAAAGTGGTATTCGTGTTATTCGGTCTGATCATCGTAGCGATGCTGTGTGCTCCACCCAGTGCCAGCGCGCAGGTCTCAGTTGGGATTGGCGTAGGCGTTCCGGTCTATGGCCCCGGGCCTTACTATGCTCCGGGTTACGTGTGCTCGCCTTATGACTATGCCTGCCTCTACCCTGGTTATTACGGCTACGCCTATCCATACGTCGGCTTCGGCTGGTATGGAGGCGGATATGGCTACGGTCGGGGCTATTATGGCCATGGATACAGAGGCGGCTACTACGGTGGCCGCGGCGGATATTATGGCGGTCGCGGTGGCTACTACGGTGGGCACGGCTACGGTGGTCGAGGTTATTCCGGTGGTTACGGTGGCCACGGTGGTGGCTCAAGAGGCTATAGTGGCGGAGGCGGACATGGCTTCAGCGGCGGACATGGCGGAGGGCACCGCTAAGTCGTATGCTCCCAACCATTTCCTCCTGCTCTTCAACAACCCCTTCGGTCCGTTCGGGCCGAGGGGGTTGTCTTTTCGTCCAAGACTAAAGTAGGCCCCCTGTCTGTATTGTGAGAGCGCTAAGCGCCAATTCCAGCTTCATGATGGCTTCATCTAATTGCGGATGCTTACCCAGCTCTTCCCGCAGATTCTTCAGCAAATGGTGAGCGTCTGCCACATGCTCTGCAGCCTGGTTGCGGGATGGCTGCGGCGTCGATGTGTTTGGCGAATTCATTTGGCACTCTCCTTTCGCCGCCATTATCGCGCCAAAAACCGCTTAAGGCGAGATAAACAATCAACTAGTGCCCCTTCGCTCAGGCATATACATTCAACAGTTGTCCGCACACGGGAATCAGAGCGCTGGTGCAAAAAGCATATTGAGCTATCGCACCGCACGCCTTTAATTGGTCCCAGTCTGCGAGCGGCACGTGCTCCGACAGTAAATCCCGCTGGCCAGTGTCCTTTCTGTACGAGTTTGCCCGTGGCGCTGCATATAAAAGGACAGAACCGTCTTTGTTCGCCGAAGCCGACCAGACGTAACCATCTTCAATGCTGGTGTTGTCGCTGCGCGAAATCGTCCGACTCACTGCCGGGAGGCGGTTCGCAAGAACCAGACTCGTGGAATCGCAATCCGTCCTTGATGCGGGCGGCAAAAGGATCAACGCTGCTGGAGTTCTGAAATTCATGGCGGCTCAGTCACAACGTACTTACAACATCGGCATTTCCCTCTCTAACAATAGGTGCTTCTGCGGAATCAGAACTCCCAGTGGAGCATTGGCCGTGTACACGTGCGTGTAGATGGATTCTGGACGATAATGGGCACCTGAACAAATGTCGACCTCAACCTTTCACAAGGTATTCAAAGCATTTCATTATCGGGATTTTCGCCTGATGTGGTTCGGCGCGTGTGCGTCGAGCATTGGTACCTGGATGCAGATCGTTGCTCAGGGCTGGCTCATCTACCGACTGAGTCATTCAGCATTCCTGCTTGCGCTGGATCAGTTTCTCGGAGGTATTCCTGTCTTCCTTTTTTCTCTGATCGGGGGCGTGGCTGCCGACCGCATTGAGCGGCGAAAGATCCTCCTCGCTTCGCAGTTTGTACAGATGACAGGTGCGACACTGCTCACCATCCTGGTAGCGGCCGGGTTAGTACACGTCTGGCAGATTCTCTGTCTCTCGTTCATCTCCGGGCTGGCACAGGCATTTGGGGGGCCGGCGTACCAGGCCCTGATTCCGACGCTCGTGAAGCGCGAAGATATGTCGAACGCTATTGCGCTGAACTCGATCCAGTTCAACATGGCGGTAATCATCGGACCCGCGCTGGCAGGACTGGCTCTTGCCAAGCTGGGCGAAAAATGGTGCTTTGGCCTGAATGCCATTTCTTTCCTCGCGCCAATCCTTTCGCTCTCAATCATCTCGGCGCGATTTCTGCCGGAGACTACCACCGATTCGGTCTTCAGCAGTTTGAAACAGGGCATCAAGTTCGTTCGCAAGCAGAACTCCATGGAGGCGCTGATCGTGCTGGCGTTCTGCATGACGGCGTTGAGCATGCCCATGCGGACCTACATCCCCGTATTCGTCAAAGACATCTTTCATCGCGGCCCGGAAACTTACGGAAACCTGCTCTCATTCATGGGAGTCGGCTCGATCTGCGGCTCGCTGATTATCGCCGGGATGGGCAATATACATAAGAAGGGGCGGGTCGCTCTCATCATGCTCATCTGCCTCGGAGCCGGAATTACCGGGTTTTCACTGGCAAGATCTCTGGTGGTGAGCTACACCATGCTGGCGATGGTGGGCGGCTCCATGATGGCGGTCTTCGCCACGGTCAATTCGCTGGTGCAGCTGATCACAACCAACGAAATGCGCGGGCGCGTAATGAGCGTATACAACTGCGCCTTCCGGGGAGGCATGCCTATGGGAAACCTGGTTTCAGGCTGGCTCGTTCCTGTGTTCAGCGCTCCCGTTGTGCTGGGCTTGAATGGGATGCTGCTGATTCTCGTGGCTTTGTACTTTCTGTTCGCGCAAAGGCGAGTGGCTTCGCTTTGATTGACGTCAGCTACACAGAAGAAGAAAAGCCCCGGTCGCCCGGGGCTCTGAGTGTGCACTCTTATTCTTGTTCGCAAATCGAAGCCGGATCTTCTTCATCCAGTTCAATTGCACCTGACTCCAGGTGCTGCAAGCCATACTCATAGCCGGCATCAAAAGCTTTCCGGTTCAGTTCCACGGATGCTGCAGGAATCGTATCCTCCACGGCTTTCCACAAGGACTCACGTTTGATCAGCCCAGTGACGGCACCGAAGAATCCGGTCATGACAATGTTTTGTACCATGCGTTTGCCGAGTTCTTCCGCGATGCGGGTTGAGGGAATGCCGTACACCTTGACGTCCGATGCGTCGATTTCCCCAACGCGAACCAAATCCTGCTCGATGATCAGCGTTCCCCCTGGTTTGATGTCCTTGGCAAACTTTACGAACGCTTCCTGGGACGAGAGCACCATCAGGTCCGGCTGTTCAATGTAAGGATAAAGGATCGGCTCGGGCGAAAGAACAAGCTGCGCAGAGCAGGCACCGCCACGCGCCTCAGGACCGAAGTTCTGAGTCATGGTGGCAAAGCCGTCTTCCACAATAGAAGCGGCCCGACCTATGACACTGGCGCACATAATTACGCCCTGGCCACCAAATCCAGCGACACGAATCTCTGTTAGCTGCATACGGCCCCTCCCATTGGAATGAACTCGCTGCCCAGCCGCTGCTCAAGATGCGTTCGCATCATGGTTGCATAATCCGGGCGCTCGCGGTCCACGAACTTGCCCACGACGATTTCGCCGCTCTTTGTGAGTCCCACTTCGCTCGTCGGAGCTCCGTGCTTGATTCTGGAAAATTCCTTGTAATACTTCATAGCGTCCAAACCATCGCCCATTTTGTTGCGACGCTGATAAAGAGTTGGGCAGGGCGAAATGATCTCTATGAACCCGAAGCCCTTCTTCTTGAACATCTCAGCCATGGATTTGGCAAGCTGTGTTACGTGGAAGGTCGTCCAACGCGCTACGTACACCGCGCCCGCAGCATCCACCAGAGAAGGCAGATTGAATGACGGGTCATAGGTGCCGTAAGGCGCAGTCGCGGTGATGACATCCAGCGGCGTGGTAGGCGCGGTCTGGCCACCCGTCATCGCATAATTAAGGTTGTTGACGCAGATAACCTTGATATCAACGTTGCGACGGGCTGCGTGGATCAGGTGATTCCCGCCGATGGCAGTCAGGTCCCCGTCGCCGCTATAAACCACCACATTCATTTCGCTATTCGCTAGCTTCAACCCGGTCGCAAACGGGATGGCGCGGCCATGCGTCGTGTGGAACGAATCCAGATCGACGTAACCGGCAACCCGTCCAGTGCAACCGATACCGCTGACGATGACCAGCTTATCGCGATCGATCTTCGACTCGCCCAGAGCGCGAGTGAAGCAGTTCACCGTGACGCCAATGCCGCATCCCGGACACCAGATGTGCGGCATGCGGTCTGTACGCAGAAACTGTTCTGACGGATTCGCTGGTGCTGATTTGGAAACTGCAGATGCACTCATCGCGCGACCTCCTGGATAGCCTTCAAAATCTCCTCGGGCTTGTGTACGGTGCCGCCGGCGTGATCTACCGGCTTGACGCGACATTTTCCGCCGGCGCAACGCTCCACCTCGCGCACCATCTGGCCGAGGTTGAGCTCGGGGACGACCAGTCCCTTTACCTTTGGCGCGAGTGCACGGATGATGTGCTCGGGGAAGGGCCATGCCGTAATCAGGCGCAAACTGCCAACCTTCAACCCTTCAGCGCGTGCTAAGTCGATTGCGCGTTGCGCTACTCGCGAGGTAATTCCGTAGCTGACAACTACCACATCGGCACCGTCAATATCCTGCTGTTCAGTCATGCAGATTTTTTGGGCGTTGTCGCGAATCTTGCTAACCAGTCGTCTGATCATCCTGTCCTGCACGGGCGCTGTCAGACTCGGGTAACCCCGCTCATCGTGCGTTAACCCCGTGACATGCACACGATATCCGGCTCCAGCCCGTGTCATCTCCGGAGCCTGCTCTTCACCGCAGGGCGCGAAGAGTTTGAATTCACTCTTGTCCTTGGTGGTCCAGCGCCGCGGCTCCACGTAAATCTGGTTAGCAGGAGGAATGACAACCTTCTCCGTCATGTGTCCAACGACTTCGTCCATCATCAGGAAGACCGGCACACGGTATTTCTCAGACAAGTTGAAGGCCTTGATGGTCAGGTCGAAGCATTCCTGCGGAGAATTCGGGCACAGGGCGATGATCTCGTAGTCCCCGTGAGAGCCCCATTTCACCTGCATCATGTCGGCTTGTGCAGGCAATGTGGGCAGTCCGGTGGACGGGCCGCCGCGCTGTACATCGATGAAAACGCAGGGCGTTTCGGTCATAGCCGCGTAGCCAATGTGCTCCATCATCAGAGAAAAACCAGGACCGGATGAGACGGTAAAAGCCTTTGCTCCACCCCAGACCGCGCCGAGAATGGTGATGGAAGCGGCAAGTTCGTCCTCCATCTGAATAAACGTGGCGCCGATCTTCGGAGCTCGGAGTGAAAAGCGCTCTACGATTTCAGTTGAGGGGGTAATGGGATATCCAGCCGAAAAACGAGCACCGGCCGCGATCGCTCCCTCACAGGCGGCATGGTCACCGTCCAGGAAATGTGCGCCTGTAAGGACTCCTATCGGGTCAGCGTGCATCGTCCGACTCCTTTCCCATTTCCTTGATAGTGGTTTCTGCGGAGTTGTCCGTGCGGTACCCATGAATTGCAAAATCTGGGCAATACCTGCCGCAGAGGTCACACCCGGTACATTTTTCGGGGTTTAATACGTGCGGTGGATGGTGTCCTTTGGAGTTGAACGCGGACGAAAGGGCGAGCACCTTAGACGGACAGAACTCGACACAGAAGCCGCACGATTTACATCGCTCAACGAGAATTGAAACTGCCCCACGAGCCATCTTGTCTCCTCACTATTGCTGAGCATTCCCGTGTGCAAATTACCAAGAAGGAAGTGAGCATCTCACTCCGTACAGTGAAGACAAATCTACTCACAAATTCGTCGCGAGCATCACGAAGGGATGCTAATACGCAAGGCCTGTACCTCGCCCCGCCGTACTACAGCGGTGCGACAAACCAGCGTACGTTTGTGACCGCCTCACCGATCACGCAGACACTTTCCCTCTTAAAAAAAAACGAAAGCCCTGCCGGGACGGAAGCTCCGCCTCGAAGGCAATACGTTGTAAATTGCTCACATTATAAAATTAGCACAGAATTCCCGCCGTTCGGCATCATCTCTCTTGCGAATTGCCGATGCCCCGATACCGGGCCACTGCGCACGGACCATCCGCGGTCATCTGACGCGAATTTTGCGGCGTTTCTGGCGTAATCAAATTTGGTGGACAGCGGAACCGACATCCGGTCCATTACGTCTCGACCTTCAACGCGTCCTATCGACCCAGCAATGGCACATCTGTCTAGCCGATACATTAGACCAAATTGCTTGACAACATATATGACCAGTGGTCAACTACGCCGATGGTCAGACGACTGAAAACGACGCGACCTGTCGTCGCGAGGTTTTGCCCAAACCACCACGGGGAAAGAAATCGTCCGGTGCAGCCGCTGCGTGCAAAGGAACATTATTGAATTGGCGATGGTTTTCCAGCAGGCGGCCGCAGTGAAATCTCTGAGTCGCTGCGTTCAGCATGGCGTGGAATGGTGTCTAAGGGCGACAAGCGCAAAGGGGAGACTTGCTGATGCATCGTCTGACAATTTGCTTGAAGCCGGTTTTGCTTTTCGCCATTACGGCTTCCGCCTGGGCGCAGAGCGCTCCGGTTGTTCCCCTCCGCTTGACGCTGGCAGATGCAATTCATCGAGGTCTGCAGGCAAATCTTGGAGTTCTAGTTGCGGGCTCACGCGTGCAGGAGACGGCAGGAACAACCGAGCGGCGGCAATCGCGACTGTTACCGCGTGTGCGGATTGAAACGCCGGTTGCGATTCAGAGCCGCAGTCTGGTCGCGCTAGGAATCAGCTCCCCTCGCGTACCACTGCCCGAAGTCGTTGGTCCTTACAGTACATATGAGACCCGGGCCTATGCAGATCAGGCGATTGTCGATCTGCAAGCGTTGCACCAGTTCCGCGCCACGAAGCAATCGGCGGCAGCAGCCAAATCCGATTATCAGGATGCGCGCGACCTGGTGATCCGCAATGTTGCAGCGCTGTATCTCTCCGCGCAATCGCAGTTTGCAGAGGTCGTGGCTGCTCAGTCGCGCGTGGATACCGCTCAGGCGCTGGCCACGCTTGCCAGGGATCAGCGCGCTGCAGGTGTTGCGACCGGGATCGACGTGTTGCGCGCCCAGGTGCAACTGGCAAATGAGCGGCAGTCGCTGGTGCAATCGCAGAACCGCGCCAAGAGTTCGCTTCTAGTGCTGGCACGCAACATTGGGATGTCTCCGGGAATCGCAATTGAACTGGCCGATCCCCTCGAATATCGAGAAACGCGTTCCATCAGCGTGTCCAGTGTTTTGCCAGAGGCGCTGGCCGCACGTCCGGACTATCAGTCTCTGCTGCGCCAGCGTGATGCGCTGAACGAGCAGCTTCGCGCCGCGCGCGCTCGCTTTTTTCCGCAACTCATTCTGTCTGGGAATTACGGCGGCGTTGGCCGCAATATTGGATCGATACTGCCGACGGGGGCAGCGCAAGTTTCGCTTGTGTTCACCGCCTTCGATCGCGATCGCAATGGTGAAGTACTGGAAACCGAGGCGAAAATCCGGCGCATTGAGGCACAGATCAACGATTCGAAGCTCGGGGTGGAGCAGGAACTTCGGCAGGCGCTGCTCAACATCGATTCCGCGGCTGAGGAAGTAACCGTGGCGGGTGCGGGCCTGGACCTTGCGAAAAAGGAAGTTGATCTTGCACGGTTGCGCTTCAGCGAAGGGGTGACCAACAACATCGAAGTAATCAGTGCACAGGATGCACTCTCGCGGGCGCAGCAGAATTCAATTACGGCGCTCACGCATCACGTGGACGCGCGGATTTCGCTGGCACGCGCGCTGGGCAATACGGAAGCGTCTTATGCCGACTACGTTGGGAGCCGCTGATTGGCAGAAATGGAACGGAAGACGGTTATGAAGCGAATCATTATCCTTTTTCTGCTGGTGGTGGCCATCGGCGCGGGTTTCTTTTATTACCGCGGCTCGCGCAGAGCAAAGGCCACGGCCCCGACTCTTCTGCTCTCTGGAAACGTTGAGGCGCACGAAAGCGTAGTCGCATTTCGCACCCAGGGCAGGATCGTGGCTCTGCCCATAGAAGAAGGCCAAGCGGTGAGAGCCGGACAGTTACTCGCACGTCTTGACGATACCGATTATCAGCAGCAAGTCCGCATTGACGAGGCGTTGCTGAAGACGCGTGGGAAAGAGTTGGACCTGGCAGAGGCTGGCAACCGGACGCAGGATATTCGGGCGGCTGAACAGACGGTGGACGATGCCAAGGCCGACCTCGAACTCAAGCGCGCAGACCTGAAACGATACAGCGCACTGTATGAGCGTGATGCGATTTCCGCGCAGACGCACGACCAGGCCTCTACTGCTTTTAAGCGCGCTCAGGCCTCCTACGAACGGGCCCTGCAGAATCTCTCCGAGATTCGCGAAGGCACACGCAAAGAGCAGATTGCGGTGAGCCGCGCAAGTCTGCACACGGCGAAACAGAACCTGGAACTATCCAGGGTACGGCTCGACTTTACCGTGCTGCACGCGCCCGTAACGGGCGTGATCACGGTAAGACAGGCTGAGCTTGGTGAGTACGTCGTGGCCGGAACTCCAGTGGTGACCATCGCCGACATAGACCATCTCTGGGTGCGTGCCTATGTGAACGAAACCGATCTCGGCCGCGTGCGCTGGGGACAGACAGTGTCGGTTCGCACGGACACCTATCCCGGCAAATCGTACAAAGGCACGATCACGTTCATCTCTCCGGAAGCCGAGTTTACTCCCAAGACTGTGCAGACCAACAAAGAGCGCGTTGCGCTGGTGTATCGAATCAAGGTCGACGTGGAGAATCCTAACCGGGAACTCAAACCGGGAATGCCAGCCGACATCACGATTGAGCTGGGAAAGTAGCAATACGATGCCAGAAAAAGCCGCCATTATCGTCCACGACCTCGTCAGGACTTTTCCTGGCGTGAAGGCGGTGGACGGCCTGAGCTTTTCGGTGAACTACGGCGAAATCTTCGGCCTGGTAGGCCCGGATGGCGCGGGAAAGACCACCACGATGCGCATTCTGGCCGGAGTTCTTCTGCCCAACTCAGGCTGGGCGCGCGTCGCGGGCTGTGACGTGGTGAACGATTCGGAGCAAGTGAAGCAACGGATCAGTTACATGTCGCAGCGCTTCGGACTGTATGAAGATCTCACGGTGGACGAGAACATCCGCTTCTATGCGGAGGTTTTCGCGGTAAAGCGTCCTGTGTATCGCGAACGCAGTGAACGGCTCCTGCAGGCCGCCGGAATGCAGGCTTTTCGCAACAGACTTGCGGGCAAGCTTTCCGGTGGAATGAAGCAGAAGCTGGGGCTTATCTGCGCCCTGATTCACACCCCGCGCGTTCTGCTGCTGGACGAGCCAACCAACGGCGTAGACCCTGTTTCGCGCCGTGACTTCTGGAAGATCCTCTATTCCCTGCTTGAAGAAGGCGTGGCCATTCTGACTTCGACCGCATATCTGGACGAAGCCGAGCGCTGCCATCGGGTTGCGCTCATGCACCAGGGTCGCATTTTGTTCTGCGACGAGCCAGCCGCATTAAAAGCCAAACTTGATAACAATGTGATTGCCATCTCGACATTAGATCCGCGCGGGGTACGCGCGGCGATCGAAAACTTTCCAGGTGTGCACAACGTCGTGCTCGTCGGGGACGGCGTGCACATTCTCGTGAACGACGCGTCGAAAATTACGCCGGGACTTCGCGAAGCAATGAGTGCGGCGCAGGTAAGCCATACCTCGATAGAGGCAGTCACGGCGAGCCTTGAGGACGTGTTCGTGAACGCGGTGGAACGCCAAGGCGAGGTGCCTCATGAACGATGAACTCTCTGTCGTCGTGCAGGATCTCGTAAAGCGCTTTGGCGATTTCTACGCGGTGGACCATATCAGCTTCCAGGCTCGCAAGGGAGAGATCTTCGGGTTTCTCGGTCCCAATGGCGCAGGCAAGTCAACCACGATCCGCATGCTGTGCGGACTGCTGCACCCAACCTCCGGGCGGGCAAGCGTCGCCGGAATCGATGTCGCAAAAGAACCGGAGCGGGTGCGGCAGAACATCGGATACATGTCGCAGAAGTTTTCTCTCTATAACGACCTCACGGTGGAAGAGAACATTCGGTTCTTCGGAGGCATGTACCAGGTTCCACGATCGGAGATGGAGAAGCGTCTCCGATGGGCCGTGCGCATGGCGGGGCTGGAAGGACGCGAAAACGCAATCACCGCGACGCTTGCGGTTGGATGGAAGCAGCGACTTGCGCTCGGTTGCGCCGTTTTACATAAGCCCGCCGTGCTCTTTCTGGATGAACCAACTTCGGGCGTCGATCCGATTTCGCGAAGGCAATTCTGGGAACTGATTCACGAAATGGCAGCCACCGGAGTAACGGTCTTCGTCACCACGCACTACATGGACGAAGCAGAGTACTGCAATCGTCTGGTGCTGATTTACCAAGGCAAAATCGTGGCCTCTGGCTCGCCGACGCAACTGAAGCGCACGGCGATGAAAGGAGAGTTGCTGCTTATCGAATGTGCACCTCTGGGACCAGCGTTGGAGGCGCTTGGAAACAGCGCAATTGTCATCGATGCGGCAGTCTTCGGCAATGCTCTGCACGCCGTGGTTTCCAAGGCAGCAGAGGCGATTCCGGTATTGCGCACCGAACTTGAGAAGAACTCAATTACGGTGACTCGAATCGAAGCGATTCCAGCCTCTCTAGAGGATGTGTTCGTCTCGCTGACCGCGCATGAATCCCGAGGAGCGACACCATGAAGCTTTATCGGATTCGTGCAATCGCCTGGAAGGAAATCCTCCAGATTCGGCGCGATCTGCGCAGCATTCTGATCGTTGTGGCGATGCCGGTGATTCTGATGCTGGCCTTTGGTTACGGGGTCAGCTTTGATATCAAGCATCTGCCGACGTATGTTTTCGACCGCGAGAACAGTCAGCAAAGCCGCGACCTGGTGCAACGCTTCCGCGACTCGGAATACTTCCATGTGCGCAAAAGGGTTGATAACTACAGGGACCTCGTCCACGCCATTGACGCGGGAAATTGCCAACTTGCGATCATCATTCCCTCGGATTTTTCGGAGAGGCTGAGCGACGGTAGACCTGTCTCCGTGCAGGCAATTCTTGATGGCACCGACGGAAATAGCGCAAACGTAGGCATGAACTACGCGGAGTCGGTAGTCCGTGGCTATTCGCAGCAATTTCAAATCGACTGGATGCGTCAGAAGGGTCAGCGCGCGCCTGATCCCCCGCTCGCGGTGGCCGCGCGCACATGGTTTAACGAGGACCTGGAGAGCATGGCAAACATTGTGCCCGGAGTAGTGGTGATTGTAATGGCGGTCGTCGGCACATTCCTCACCTCGCTGACGATCGCGCGCGAGTGGGAGCGCGGCACCATGGAGCAGTTGATCTCCACACCGGTCTCTCCAATGGAATTGATGATTGGGAAGCTCTCGCCTTATCTTGTCATCGGGCTCGCAGACACAGCCCTGTGCGCCGCGATGGGCGTGTGGTGGTTCGGAGTTCCCTTCCGCGGAAGCGTTGCCGTGCTCTTCTTCAGCTCGACTTTGTTTCTCGCCGTGGTGCTCTCGCTCGGATACTTTCTGTCGGTAACGCTCAAATCGCAACTGGCCGCGAGCCAGGCATCAATGGTCGTAACGTTTCTTCCGGCGTTCCTGCTCTCGGGCTTTATTTTTCCTATCGATCAGATGCCGGCCTTTATTCAGTTGGTCACGCACGTTATTCCCGCGCGGTACTTCATGTCAGTCATTCGCGCAGTCTTCCTCAAAGGCTCTCCGCTGCTGTTGCTCTGGGAGGACCTGCTGGCGCTCTTCATTTTCGCGACAGTACTCGTGTTGGTTGCCACTCGTGTATTTGAAAAGCGGTTGAGGTGAGGTGAGTATGTGGCTCAGACTGCGCCAAATGCTGGTGAAAGAGTTCATCCAGGTTTTTCGCGACAAGCGCACGCGCTTCGTTCTCATCGCTCCGCCGCTCATTCAGATGATCATCTTCGGCTATGCCGCGAGTCTTGAAATCGAACATGTGCCAATGGCAATTCTCGATTACGAGAATTCTCAGGTAAGCCGCGATTTCATCTCCCGCTTTCAGGGGAGCCGCTACTTCGACATTCGTGAGCAGACCCTTGACCGTTCAAAGGTCCATCGCATGGTGGATCGAGGCGACGTGCTTGTTGCGGTTCAGGTCAACGCGGGCTTTTCCGAACTGCTGCGCAAAGGGCAGACGGCACCTGTGCAGGTAATCATTGACGCGGGAAACTCAAACACCGCGCTGGTCTCGCTGGGCTACGTGAACCAGGTCGCGGCGAAATTTGCGCAAGATTACCAGACAGAAAGGCTGAACCGCACTTCTCCCTCACTGCTGCGGCAAATGCCTTCGATCGTGCTGGAGCGGCAGCCGTGGTTTAATCCCGACCTGCGCAGCCAGTGGTTCTTTGTGCCGGGAGTGATGGGGAACCTTGTCACGCTGATTACCGTGCTGCTAACCGCATTCGCGGTGGTCCGCGAGCGTGAGATCGGCACTCTCGAACAAATTATGGTCACACCCATAAGTCAGGCGGAATTCATCCTCGGCAAGACCGTTCCGTTTTTCCTGATCGGCCTCTTCGATGCCGTACTAATCACTGGCGTCGGGACGCTCTGGTTTCGGGTTCCGCTGCGAGGAAGTCTGCTGGTGCTTTTGGGCGGAACGGTGCTGTATCTGCTTTGCGTGCTTGGCATTGGGCTGTTGATTTCAACAATTTCGGAAAATCAGCAGCAGGCCATGATCTCGGCTTTCTTCTTTCTAATGCCAGCCATCATCTTTTCCGGATTTGCTTCTCCCATCAGCAGCATGCCCTACGCAATGCAGTTGCTGACCTACGCAAATCCGCTGCGTTATTTCAATGTCATACTGCGCGGAGTTTTTCTGAAGGGCGTTGGCTTTGACGTGCTCTGGCCACAGATGGCCTCTCTTGCGGTCTATTCGCTACTGGTTCTGCTGGCAAGCGTACTGCGCTTCCACAAATCTCTGGACTAGGTATTTGGCGTGTTCTGCATACACAATGGCGTATTTCGCATATCTCACAGATTGCTAAGCATCTAAATTAGGTACATGTACAACGCCAAGGCTTATTCCGCTGCCTCTGCAACATCGCCGCTTGCCTCTACCAAAATCGTGCGGCGCGATCCAACCGAACACGACGTGCAAATCGAAATTCTTTTCTGCGGCATCTGTCACTCGGATCTGCATACAGTCCGTAACGAGTGGAAAGACGCGATTGAAACTGTTTATCCTTGCGTTCCCGGCCATGAGATAGTCGGCCGAGTCACAAAAGTCGGCTCAGCCGTTTCCAAGTTCAAACCCGGCGACCTCGCCGGTGTTGGCTGCATGGTGGACTCGGACGGCGTCTGCCCAGAGTGCCAGGCGGGGCTCGAGCAGTTCTGTCCAAATGTGATCTATACCTACAACTCTCCCGACAAGCATCTGGGAGGTATCACCTACGGCGGATACTCCGACAGTGTCGTCGTCAACGAGAGGTTCGTTTTGCGCGTACCGTCAAACCTCAGCCTCGCCGGAGCCGCGCCTTTGCTCTGTGCCGGAATCACCACGTACTCGCCGATGCGCCATTGGGGCGTTACGAAGGGCCAGAAAGTCGGCGTGGTCGGTCTCGGCGGACTGGGCCACATGGGCGTGAAGTTTGCCCATGCGCTCGGAGCCCACGTAGTTGCATTCACCACTTCGCCCAGCAAGAAGGAAGATGCACTCCGCCTGGGAGCCGACGAGGTAGTTATCTCGAAGAATGCGGACGAAATGGCAAAACACGCCGGTAGTTTCAACTTCATTCTCGATGCGGTCGCTGCCAATCACGACGTCAACGCGTACATCAATCTGCTGCGCCGCGACGGAAACATCACGCTCGTCGGTGCGCCGGAAAAGCCTCATGCCATCGCGGCATTTGGACTTATCATGGGTCGCCGCAGTCTGTCCGGATCCCTTATCGGCGGCATTGCCGAAACGCAGGAGATGCTCGATTTTTGCGGTGCGCATAACATCACTGCCGACGTCGAAGTCATACCGATCAAGAAGGTCAACGAAGCTTATGAAAGACTGCTCAAGTCCGATGTGAAATACCGCTTCTCCATCGATATGGCGTCTCTCAAATCCGAGTAATACGATGAATAAGCACTTTCGCGTTTCCGGGCGCATTTGTCAGAAGCTGGAAGAACTGGGAGTCCGTGTCACCGCGGTGTTGCGCAGCGCCGGACTCCCGCAGACACTCTTCGACCAAATGCGCGTGCTGGTCACTACGGAGGAGCTTTTTGCCTTCTGGCGTGCGATTGGGGAAGTAAGCCCTGATCCCGCGGTCGGACTCCTGCTCGGTGCCGAAGCTAAGATTGAACACTTCAGCCCCAGTGCTCTCGCCGCTCTCTCAACCGAAAATCTTGGCGCCGCCATGCAGCAGTTGGCCCGCTACAAGCGGCTAACCTGTCCCGAAGAAATCGTGCAGGAAAAAGGCGCTGAGGAGTGGAGCATTCATTTTCGGTGGTGCCTTGCCACGAACGTTGAGCCGAAGGTGCTTATTGATACCTGCTTTGCCTGGGTGCTCTCGGTGGCTCGCCACGGCACCGGCACCCGCCTCTCGCCGTTGCGGCTGGAATTCATGGAACCTCGCTCATATTTGAAAGCGATTGAGCGTCATTTTGGCTGCCCCGTTGTTTGCGGAGGCTCACGTAACGCGCTCATATTTCGTGCCGCCGATGCCGGGCGTCAATTCATTACTCGAAACGCCGAGCTTCTGGCCGTGCTTGCGCCTCAACTCGAAGAAGAGCTGAAGCAGCAAAACGGCGAAGAAGATTTCGCCGAGTGCGTGCGCATAGCGATACAGCAAGAACTCACCGGCCGCCGCCCCGGCATCGATGATATTGCTCGCAAGCTACACCTCAGCTCCCGTACGCTCCAGCGACGTTTGCAAGATGCAGGTTCCAGCTTTCAGCGCGTTTTAGAAGAAGCCCGTCACCAGCTTGCTCGCCGTTATCTAAACAACTCCGCCCTTGAGCTAAATGAAGCCGCCTACCTCCTCGGTTATAACGACGCAAACTCGTTTGTTCGCGCTTTCCGTACCTAGGGACGCTCTGCACAGGTTCTGGAGTTCGCTTGCGATTCGCCATTTTTCGGTAAAGCGGGTACAGTTCAGGAGTTTTGGATACAAGTTCGATATGGGCCGGGTTGTTCCGGCGGTTCTGAGCGGTGCCCAGAGACACTACGCCGCCGAGGTGGACAGCAATCTGCCGCGCGAGACGAACAGGTTGCTCAAGGCGCACAGCGTAAAGACCTGATTGGCGTTCTTCTTGATGCCTCGGTAGCGGACCTTCATGTAGCCGAACTTCAGCTTGATCACCGCAAAGACATGCTCTACCTTCGATCGTACTTGCGACTTGGTGCGGTTCTTCGCACGCTGCACTTCGTCGATGTGGTCTTTGTAGCGGTATTGTTTGTTGGTCATGTCCTGCGCCCGTGGCGCGACTTCATGGATTGCTTCTGTCTGTCCGCGATAGGCTTGATCGCCCCAGACCTTCGTTTCCTCGCCATGCAGCAACTCCGGCAGCACCGTGCAATCGGCGACGTTGGCTGCCGTCACTACCGCCGAGTGGATGATCTTCATCTTACTGTCCACCCCAACGTGCGCTTTCATGCCGAAGTACCACTGCTTTCCTTTCCGCGTTTGGTGCATCTGCGGATCGCGCTTCCGGTCGCGGTTCTTGGTCGAACTAGGAGCGTGTTCACACTAACGAGTAATTTTCTGATATTGTGAGTAGGTGGAGATCAGCGAAGCGCAGTACCGTCACATTGAGGCCTGTTTGCCGCGCCAACGCGGCAATGTGAGCATGACGAACCTTGCGGTATTGAACGCGATTTTGTATGTGGCTGAACACGGGTGCAAGTGGCGCGGACTTCCCAAGCGTTTCGGCAACTGGCACACCATTTACACCCGCATGAACCGCTGGTCCAAGAGCGGAGTGCTGGATACAGTCTTCGAGACATTGCAACGTGAGCAGATCGTGCGCATCCGCATCGAGTCCGTATCCTTGGACTCGACCATCGTCAAAGTTCATCCCGACGGCACCGGCGCGTTAAAAAAAACGGCCCCCAAGCCATCGGTAAATCCCGCGGCGGATGGACCACCAAGATTCATATGGTTGCCGCGAATGCTCGAACGGCCATAACTTTCGCGCTCTCGCCCGGACAGGCCTCCGACGCCAAGAAGGGACGCGAGCTTCTGGGCGGCATCGGACCGCTGCCCGCGCCCGTGTACCTGCTCATGGATCGCGCCTACGAAGACAATGAAACCCGTCAACTGGCGCTGGATTTCGGCTTTATTCCGGTAGTTCCGCCGAAAAGCAACCGCTTGGAGCCGTGGCAGTATGACAAAGCTATGTACCGCAGGCGCAACGAGGTTGAACGGCTCTTCAGGCGGCTCAAGGGATTCCGCCGTATCTTCTCCCGCTTCGACAAACTCGACGTTGTCTTCCTTGCGTTCCTCAACTTCGCCCTAATCGTCGAAGTCCTTCGATAGTGTTAACACGCCCTAG